>AUXO016173787.1_pt1 | contig 26103 bp, 23 predicted proteins | sample 768731 | NCBI WGS metagenome assembly AUXO01 (sample SAMN02715735, study PRJNA202380) | gut metagenome | biome: sheep rumen | host: Ovis aries | place: New Zealand: Palmerston North | reverse complement strand
GCTCGGGCATGACGGTGGCAAACCTCATCGGCATCCCGTTCGGCACGTTCATCTGCCAAGTGGCATCGTGGCGCTATATCTTCGGTTTCAGTTCCATTTGGGGATTAGTCACCCTGCTATTCATCTGCCGCTTCATCCCCACGATGGAGGCCATCCCCGACATTGGCATCAAGGGACAGTTCCGTTTCCTGAAATCGCTGGCACCCTGGCTCATGATTGGGGCCACCCTGCTGGGAAACGGCGGCGTGTTCTGCTACTTCAGCTATTATGCACCACTGCTCACCGACTACTCGGGCATCGCAGCGGCACTTCTGCCTGCCATGTCGGTCATTGCAGGTGCAGGCATGGTGGTGGGCAACATGACTGGTGGCACACTGAGCGACAAGATGGGACCAGGCCATACGGGAAAGCTTTTGGAAATCATCATGTTCTGCAGTCTTCTCGGCATCTTCTTCCTCAGCCATATCGCGTGGATTAGCGTGGCACTCATGTTCATCACCACTTTCTGCCTATTTGGCGTGAGCGCTCCACAGCAACTGCTGCTGCTCCGCTTCAGCAAAGGCGGAGACTTGCTGGCGGGATGCATGGTGCAACTGGCATTCAACCTTGGCAATGCCATTGGCGCCTACCTTGGCGGCATCCCCTTGACAGCGGGACAGACGTACAATTACACGGCTTTGCCTGGCTTCCTGATGGCTGCTGGCGGCATCATCTGCTACGTCATCTTCTGCCACCGATATGAACGGTTGGCCAAAACCCAAGGCAAGTGAAAGGTGAGAGGTGCTATTGAGGTGAAGGCTGGTCTCCTACACTCAACGTTTACGTTTCACATACGTACTTACCATTATACGAACAATAACGTCGTTTGCGATAGAAAAATAGCATCCCTCAAAAATAATATTCTTACAAAAGATTATGAACTTAAAAATAATATGTAACTTTGCAGCGATTCTGAAGGGAAGAATGTGAGTTGGTTTTATTAGAAGGCATTACAAACACAAACTATTTCTAACTACACTCATGAAAAAGAACTTACAGCAACGCTTTCTATTGTGGATCCATCCATACAAGCGTTCCCAGAAGAGCCGTGTGTATGAGGAGATTGCCGAGATCTGCGGCTGTACGCCAGACAGAGCATACAGAATCGCGCATGGAGCTCGTCACACAGACCGTGAGGCTCGTTCGATTATCCCCGAACTGATTAGGAGAGGTATTATTCAATGACTTTCGTTTTGAGAAACAGAGTGAACACCAACGTGCTCCAAAGACAGAGTTATATTGGAGGAAACATATGATTGGACAGGTCATGCTGATGCTGTTTGCCATTGTTGTGGTGGGATACATAGCGGGCAAACTGGGATATATGGGCGGTACGTTCGACAAGAAACTGTCGAAGATTGTGATTGACATCACTTGCCCTGCTTTGATTCTCTCCTCTGCCATGACGGGCGAACTGCCCGACCGGCACTATATCTTACCTTTACTGGGCATCAGTGCCCTTACGTATGTGCTGCTGACAGCTGCAGCACTCCTGCTGCCACGCTTTCTGACCAAGAAGAGGGATGACGAGGGCGCGGTGGGCTTCGCCTTGATGTTTGGCAACGTGGGGTTCATGGGATACCCCATCGTGGCTTCAATCTTTGGGCATGAAGCGGTGTTTTATGCGGCTGTACTGAATGTGGTGAACACCTTTACGGTCTTCACCGTAGGCACCATGCTCATCACGGGCAAGAACGAGGTGCAGGGTCCCAAATTCCAGAAGAAGGTGCTCTACAGCACTCCGATGCTTTCTGCATATCTGACCATGCTCATCGTAGCCTTGGAAATCAAAGATATCCCCGCATGGATTAGCCAACCGCTGACGATGATTGGCAACATCACGGTACCTGCGGCCTTGCTCATCATTGGCTCATCGATGTCAAACCTGCCTCTGCGTTCACTGCTGGGCAACGGTACGGTATATACCACCTCGCTCTTACGATTGGCGGTGCTGCCCATCTTCATTCATTTTCTCTTTCATGTAACAGGATGGTTCTCTTCTTTTGTGGTGGGCATCAACACGGTGGTCATTGCCATGCCTGTGGCCACTTACGGCACAATTCTTTGCTTGCGTCACGGCAAGGACACGACGCTCATCACCGAAGTGACGTTCATCACGACCCTGCTGTCCATGCTATCCATCCCGTTGCTGGTCACTTGGCTGCTATAACTCAGCAGCTTGTTTCCCTGAAGCAAAAGGATTGGGAGGCTTTTCGCTTTTACGCTTCCCCTATTACCTACACAAAGAACAGAGCGACTCCTCCCACACTAATAATGGCACCAAGGATTTCAAGCGGCGTGACTTTCTGCTTGAAGAAATACCAAGATGGCAACAGAATAAAGATGGGGGTCATGGCCATGATGGTCTGAGCAATACCAGTGGAGGTGTAGAGCGTGGCCATGAGCGAGAGGCTGACACCCAGGAAGGGTCCTGTAAGGGTGGCGATGAGAGCGAAGGTCATGCCTCGACAATCGTGGGTAACAGCATAAACCTTACGGGCTTTTCCAGTGAAGAACATGACGAGGGAAAAGCCAACGAATCCCGTCACGGCACGGATGAAGGTGCTGGAGAAGGGCATGATGTCAAGCGCCTCTGGTGTGGTGATGAGCGTTTCATAGTGAGTCATGCCCACCTTGCTAAGCACTAATCCAATGCCTTGCCCAAGCCCTGCGCCAATACCGAAGAGGACTCCTTTGAGAGGCAGTTTAAGGCCCAACTTATGCTGTTCTCCTCCTTTTGAAAGCACACTCATACCAATGCCAAACATGGTGATGAGCATGCCCAGAATGGCAAGCAAAGACATGTGTTCACCCAGCAGGATGAAGCCAAACAGGGCTGCTGATGCGGGGGCCAGCGTCATGAAGAGCTGTCCGAAACGGCTGCCTATGAGCAGGTAGGAGTTGAAGAGGCAGTAATCGCCCAGCACATAGCCCACAAAGCCTGAGAGCGATAGCCAAAGCCAGGTCTCGGCATCAGCATCTTGCGGCAGCGGCTGACCGCACACCACCCACATAAGGATTCCCAGCAATATTAATGATAAGAGCATACGGATGACGTTCAGTCCCAAAGGTGACAGGCGCTTGCTTGCCACTTCCGCAGCCATAGCCGTGACCGTCCAGAGGAGGGTCACCAATAGTGATATCAATTCTCCTTTATACATCGTGTCTGTGTTAAACGGATCAATTTAGTGTGGAATCACTCCACCGTGCATGGAATCAGTTTCACGTCGCTATTCAAGCCTGATGGCACCGGTTTCCACGCACCATAACGGTTGGTCTTATAATTAAGGTCGACCACATTGATTTCTTTGAACTTGCGCCACTCGATGCCTTTCCGGTCCATCTCGGCAATGCGGTTGGCTGGCAGGTTGGTCACTTCAATGGCGAGGGTGTTGGTGCCTTCATGCAGATAAGGGGTTACATCAACCCGGAAGGGCACCGCAAAAAGGATGCCTGCATCTTTTCCATTGACAAGGACATGAGCTGATTCGCGCACATCGCCAAGGTCAAGAATGTAAGCTGCATTGGACGGCATCTTGGGCATCGTGAAAGAGGTCTGATAAACTCCTGTCGCCATGGTGGCGTTGAGGAGAGTATCGCCAAGCGAAGTCCAGGACTGGGGCGAACCCTCGAATGTACAGGTCTTCTCTATGCGGACAGGCGCAGACTCCTTGAAAGAGAGCGTCCACCCCTTGAGGGATGTGGCTCGGTATTCAAGTGCATTATAGTATTTATGCGGAGGCACTTGTTCTGCCAAAGGCTGGGTGTATGTGCGCAGGATGATGCTTTCACCGCTCTTCAACTGCATCTTGACCCGTCCCATATCGTCGAGCTGAGCCTGGTCTATGGCACCGGTCATGGGATTGTAGAAGAGGACTGCACGAGCTTTCACACCAAGCTCCACGAAGGCATTAATGTCTTTGCCTTGAAGGTTGGACACGAAATAGTGGTAGCCATCAGGATTGCTGCGACGGATGCAACTCAGTCCCTGCTGCACGCGCATGGGTTCCATACGCGCCTTGCTGAACTGCAGTCCATCACTATAGGTAGGCGAGGTAACAATGCCACCCTGTCCCCATGTTGTGTACATGGCTTGTTCTGGATGGAAAGAGACTTTCTTCTGCAATTGTTTCAGCAACGCTACAAAAGCCTTTTGCTCCTTGGCCTTGCCATAGCCTGGCACGGACTGAGGGAAGGACTTGACAAACATAATCTGCCCACCCTGCTCAGCAATCTGCACAAGGCGCTGCAAGGTGGCTAAGGGCATGAAGCGCACATCGGGCACGATGATGGTGGCATAACGGCGTGTCACACTGTCCTGCATCAGGAAGCGGTCGGACACATAGTCCACATCGTAGCCAGCCTTGATGATGGTCTGCACAGTCTCAATGAACTTGGGAGCTCGTTTCTCCATCGAATGGATGTCGAAGAGGGCTACAGTTCCTGGCTGGTCGTAGAGCATGTCGTAGTAGGGAAGATAGACCAACACATCATTATCTGGCTCTCCCCACTGCAAGAATGACTGACAACGACTGATGTACTGGCAGAAAGCAGGCATAGCATTCCATTGTGGATTGTATGGTGTCATGTCCACAGAGGCGTAGAACCTCCAACCTGGCCAAGGTTCATCTTTGGGTGAATAGCAGGAACCATGGAAGAATACATGGTTGACGCCCGACAGGAACATGAGGTCGAGGTCAGGCTTACACTGAGAGAGGGAGGTACGGAAATGCTCGGTGAGCCATGTAAAAGTCTCGCTAGATGTGTATCTCTTGCCTGAGATGTGTGCCGCAGAAGAGGCATACTTCAGCATGGAGATATCGGAATCGTTCTTCTTTGTGAATCCCTCGTCACGACGGAGACCACGAATGCCAAAATCACTAAGTCCAAAGCCCTCGCACTCTGGTATATCGACTGCAGCATAGACATCCAGCAGATTGGCAGGACTGCCATGCGCCTGATTGCGCGTAATGCTGCCATGGCGATGTGCCCAATCAGTCCACAAGGAAGTGAAGTTTGCCAAGAGCAGGTCTCCCAAGGTCTCGCGGTAGTCGCTGACAATGCGACGGTCTGCATCAGTCCGGAGGGAATCCTTCTTGTTCAGCACCTGCATGAATGGACGCAGGTCATATCCACGACGAATCTGGAACTCTTCATAAAGCCGAGGGGTCCAATCGGCACCATACACTTCATAGGAATCATTGAACATGGTGTGGGGGAAAGGCACATTCTGATGAGCAAATGCTGTATCGAAACGCTCCAGATAGCTTGCCACAGCATCATGGTCGAAGTGGTCTATCACATACCCTTCACCACCAGGAGCAGCACGCTTCACCTTTTGTCCAGTGTAGCCCATCGTGGCTTCCTGATGCTCATTGAACTCCATCTTCTTTGCGGCACTTTCCTTAGATACCAAAGGCCCGCCAAATGGCCATCCTGTGCCGGTTGACATATTGGTCTCAATGCCTAATTCGGCACCTCGGTTCTCTACATAGCCAAGCATACGCATCCAACGGGGAGAAAGATAGGGTATCTCGTTCATGTCGTTGCCTTGCACGCCATAAATGGGTGTGATTTCCACACCACCTATCCCCGCTTTGGCATAGGCTGTCAAGTTGTAATCAAGTCCAGCCGAATCAACGGCACTACCTAACCACCACCAACGGGTGTAGGGCTTTGCCTGCTGCGAAACCGGAATGTTCAACTGAGGTGACCCACTCCAGCTTTGTGCACAAATTCTCACGGGAGCCAACATGAAACAGAAACCCGCCAACAAAGCAGAAAGGAAGCAATAGGTTAATTTCATCATTTCGTCAAGATAGATGTTCTGTTTGTGGTGCGAAAGTACAACTATTTCACGGCACAGGCAATTATTACGATATATTTTCCTTATCTTTGCCGCGTTTTTACGAAATTCTGTTGATGAACAACTTGAAAGAATGCCATACAACGGCACTATCACAGCAAGGGAATGCCCCACAATGGTTTGTCTTAAAAGTAAGCAGAAAAGAATCGTTGGCGACTTCTTTGCTGGAGGCTGCTGGTCTGCGAACTTATTGCCCATTGACAAAAACGGACACAACAATCCAAGGGAAAAAGGTGATTGTGGAACGTCCTCTTATTCCCAATACGCTTTTCGTCTATGCCCCCTTCCAACTGATTAATTCTTTGAAGAACCAGCACCCGTTCATCACTTACTGCTACAAAAAGATTGGAGGGAAATATAAGATACTGCAAGTTCCTGCACGAGAAATGGAGCTATTCATTGACTCATCCACCAAGATGAAAGAAGACATCACCTACTTTCACCCCGAAGAAGTGGAACTCAAGCAAGGGGACAAGGTAAAGATTGTGGGTGGTCTCTTTGACGGCTACGAAGGAACACTTCTAAAAGCCAAGGGACGTGCCAAACGCATGTTCCTCATCAACTTTGAAATGCTCGGTGCTATTGGCACACATATTGAGCCACAATACATTCGAGTCATCAAATGACTTGACATACTCTAGCCATACTCTAGCCATACTCATGAGTAAGCCTAGAAGGAGCCTAGAAGGAGCCTAGGAGGAGCTTAGGAGGAGCCTAGAAGGAGCTTAGGCGGAGAATAGTGTAGTTCGCTGATTGGGGTTGTCAGTTTTCTGTCTGACGACATGGGGAGACACTCGGTATGGCAAGTGAAGGGAAAAGGAAACTTCGGAGACGTTATATCAAAGAAGAGGGCGACCAAACGTTATCGTTGGCCGCCCTCTTCGTATAGGGTAACATTGACTGTCTCTTTTATGGAAGTTTCACCGTCCAATAACTATGAGTTGGTGTGATACGCCCGAACTTACCCCACTTAGGATCTTTCTTGAAGTTTTGAAGACCTGCAGTAGGCACATTCAGACGAGTAACATGAATCTCGCTGAACACATTCTCACCCAAAGCAAAAGGCTTTGTGACACGAAGGTTCACCTCGACAAGACTTGTATTGACAAAGGCCTCGTCATCAATAAACTCCATAGTCGTGGGCATATTCATCTTTTGTACGATAGTACCATCGAAAGCATGCTTCCCGATGCGCTTAAGGCCATGGGGAAGATTGACTTTCTCCAATCCCCAGCAGCCCATGAAGGCACCATCAGGAATCTCCTCAAGCCCTGACGGCAAAACGATAGAAGATAGCTTCTTGCAGGTTCTGAAGGCATAAGGAGCAATGCGCTTCACATGCTCGGGAATGACAAACTCCCCGGTCTTGCCTGGAGGACAAAGGATAAGGGTCTGTCCATCTTTAGAATAGAGTACACCTCCAATAGACTTGAAGTAAGGGTTTTCTGCATCCACTCCGATATACACAAGCTTGAAACAATGGTCCACAAGATGGTCGCCCAATGTCTCAACTGATGCAGGTATTGTAAGCGAAGTCAGTTCTGTATTTTTGTAATATGCAGAATCGGGGATAGAGGTCATTCCTGCAGGGATTGCCTCATCGCTTTCGTCTTCCTGAGCACACAGACAGAGGGAGACAAACATAGTCATTGCAAAAAGAATATATTTCATCACGATTCAAAATATGATATTTCTATTGGATCTACAAAATTTATTCCACAGGAGTGTCTGACTCAAGCACCTGACTCTTTCCGCCATTGCGGTCCAAGAAGAAGATAACAGCACGGTTCCATTCATTTACGGCTGCGTATGGCTGCACGGTGTCACCCTTATAGTCTATACGAAGACGATTCGTAGGCACATGGAAGTCATTGACCAACATATCGTAAACTGCTTGAGCACGCTTTTGTGAAAGGCGGAGGTTGTAGGCAGGATAGGCTGTTTCAACATCAGCATATCCAGTCACGACCAAATTGATATCGGGGTGAGTAAAGAGGAATGTTGCCACACTCTTCACGTTCTTTCTCTGCGCTTCCGTAATGTAGTAACGGTCCACATAGAATGAAACCGTAGTTTGCAAGGCTTCACTGAACTTAATCTTCTCAAAGATTTCAGGTATTGCCATATTGGCTTCACTCAAACGTTCGTTCTCATCGCTAAGCATCTTGGCCAAACGCTCAATCAGTTCAGAATTGAGGTACTTGACGTAATGGAAACGACGACGGCCATGACAATCCTTAAAGTGGAATTGAGCACCCAACAAGAAATCGAAGTATGTATCGTACACACGGTCATAAGTGTGACCATTATACTTATCGTCTGTTCCGTTGAAAGTGACTTCGCCAGTGATATCCCAAGTCTGGCTTACCTTCCATCGACCTTGGAATCCCACGTGAGCGGCAAAATAATGGCTAGGCTTGGTGTCCACTTTGTAAGTGACGGCACCAGGAGCCTCATCGGTACCAGGGATTACATTTCCGCCAGACAAAGTAAGACCTCTCCTCATTCTTGCACATTTTCCCTTATCGAATCCGAACGTATGGTTGTAACCCAAACCAATGATACCAATGAGGTTGAAAACACGGTCCTCACGGTACTTAAACACAATATTTGTTAGATTGACCAAGCCATCCACATAGCCGGAGAACATGTTATAGCCATAGTTGCCGAAGACATCCGGCCACAATTCACTAATCTCCCACTCTGCACGACCCACCTGTGGATGCAAACCAAGTGTAAAACGGGCACCAAATGCAGGATAAATCCATTTACCCACACCGATATTGAAACTAGGCCGTTCATTGGCAAAGAAGTTACCAAAACGAGTGTTCTCTGACATCGAATGACTCATGCCAACCTGTCCGAGCAAAAAGATGTTATCCGCAAAATGGTAATCATCCAAATATGCAAACTCGTCATAATAAAGGCTGTCTTGATCCAGTTTCGAACGGCTAAAGAGGGAGTCGGCAACTCCTGTATTCTGCGCAATCGCTACGAAGCTTGCTAAAAATGCAACAATTAATATGTTTATTCTCTTCATCATGTTTCTTTCCTTTCGTACTTCACGCACGAACTAATCTAAAAGACTAATCAGTCGTTAATGATTAATTCAATATAGTCACCCTGCGGTTTGATGTCTTTTTCGCTTGCCACCACACGGATCTTAACATAAGGTATCTCATAGCGCTCAAGCAAGACATCTCTTACCGCTTCTGCACGCTTGCGGAACAATTTATCGTCAACACCTGTGCTATTGGTTATATAAATGATGCTACGAGGTGATTTTGACCAAGCATAAGCAGCTGTGAAGATATTTGTCTGTTGCAGACGGTCAACAGTGGTACTGCCCTCGTCAAATGCAATCAGCGTATACATCACCTGCGCATCCACATCGATAGTATCAGTCAGAGCTTCCAGTTCAGCCCTTCTGCGCTTGGTTTGATTACGCAAATCTTGAATCACAGTAATACGCTTACGATACTCATTCATATCGTGGCGGGGATAGTAAAAGCCCGGAGCCTGCCCGCCTTTGTTATTGAAACGGTAACTAATACCAACCAAGTAATCAACGTGTCCATCCCATGTATTACCAGTAGTAGGGTTACTGTCATATGAGTTATCCAGCAAATTGCCAATGGCTTCCAAATGCAGACTCCAATTACGTGCAATCATGAAAGTTCCTGCAACACCAGCACGAAGACAAACCAGTGAGTGCTGACGATTGTCATACATATCTTCATTTGCCAACTGATGTCCATGGTCATTATAGTTAGGATCGCCTTTAATATCAGCAATTGCTTTCACAAAATCGCCCGTTGTATAATTACGAGAAACTGAGCCTCCAATACCAACAATGCCTTGGAGATGGAACTTTCTGTGCTCACGGAAGCCCAAAAGCAAATTGGTGAAATTCAGCAAATAGTCCACGCTAATTCCGTATGAATTCCATTTAAAACGGTTATGCGTCAAATGAGCATAATCACTAAAACCGTTAAACTTATCAGTGGTAACGCCCGTATTGCGATTGTAGTTAATCTGGAGACGCACCGAACTCATCGGAGTGATTTCCTTACCACCTGCTATGACAGCAGCAGGTCCCATTACTTGAAAAAAGCCTGCATGAGAGCCATCACTTCCCCAGTTGGACGTGACACCGCCATAAAGGCTCAAATACCAGTTATCTTGGAAAACCGAATTGGCTACGAATTTTTTCTCCACCAGTGGAATTTCCAAATCCTCAATTTCTGTCATCGTAGTGTCTGCATTATTCTGCGCAATCATCCCACAACTGAATGAGATGAGAGACAACACCATGATAGAGCATTTCTTCATTATTTGATTCATGATAACTAACTTTCCTTCAAACTTTTTACCTTAATATCTCGATTATAATTATTGTTCCATTTTATGCCGTTCTAATCCCAGAACGCTTCAATTCTTCGTCAATCGCTTCATACTTTGAATTGTTACTCTTGAATTCAGGTACGATAATCTTCATCTTTCGAACAATCTGCATATCATCACAGGTCTTGGACAACTTTTCTAATTCATCGAACTGCCAACAGACTTCACCATACTCATACTGACGCACCTTCGCCACACATATTTTAGGATGTACTGTCGGAATTTCTTCTTCACCTTTGAAAAGCACTTCCTCATAAAGCTTTTCTCCGTCACGAAGTCCTGTATATTGAATCTTCACATCACGCCGTCCACTATTCTGAATCAACCGCTTGGCTAAATCCGCAATCTTTACAGGCTGTCCCATATCAAAAACAAAGACTTCTCCACCATGTCCCATGGTTCCGGCCTCAAGCACCAATGCGCATGCCTCGGGAATCAACATAAAATAACGAATGATGTCGGGATGAGTGACAGTCACAGGCCCACCTGCTTCAATCTGCTTTTTGAACAATGGAATCACCGAGCCATTAGACCCTAACACATTACCAAAACGAGTCGTAACAAACTGCGTGTTGACTTTCCCAGTTCCTGTTGATTGCTGCACTAAATGGGCATTTAAGCTCTGTACATAAATCTCACACAAACGCTTTGAGCATCCCATCACATTGGTTGGATTTACAGCCTTGTCCGTTGATATCATCACAAATTTGCGGACATGATATTTGACAGCCAAATCAGCCAAGATACGTGTGCCAACGACATTATTTTGGATGCAGACTGCAGGATTGTCCTCCATCATTGGCACATGTTTATAGGCTGCTGCATGGAACACGTAATCGGGCTTATCCTCACAGAAGATGCGTTCCATACGCTCCCGATTCGTAATGGTTGAAACGACAAACACAGCGTCCAAATCCTCCCACTTTCCTCGAACTTCCAACATCAAGTCATGCATAGGTGTTTCAGCCTGATCGACGATAATAAGCTTAGCAGGAGCATAATTCGCAATTTGACGAACCATTTCACTGCCGATGCTACCAGCCGCTCCCGTCACCAACACGCGTTTGCCACACAAAAGTTCTCCGATTTTCTCCATGTTCACTTCAATCTCATGACGAGGCAAGAGTTCCACTTCCTCGCGAACATGAGCACGAACAAGATCAGCAACATTACGAGCGACAATACGCCACAACCACAATGCTGCCGTAGAAGCCAGGAATGTCAATACAAATACACGATATGGAATAGATGTCGTGAATGGCAGCATATCAATGCTCCATCTCAAAGCCATACACATCAGCGAGCCCGTCAAAGTTGCCAATGCCGTACGGACCAAATCTCTAAACTCCAATATCTTGGATACATCCGCATAAGTATGGAATAAACGCATACCTATGACGTAAAATACCAGATCAAGCGTCAGAGTATAAAATACAAGAGAGCCATTGCCAACCAGCTTGGCAGGACCATAGACAAGGGAATAAGTCAAAATCATAGACATGAATATTAGCATCATGTCCACCACACTTATAGCCCAAAATGGAAGCGCTTCTCGCGAAAAATACCAGCTGGAAAATTTCTGTACGATATGTTGTCTACGCCCTCTCTTCATATTCCGCTATATATTCTACTATCAAAAAATCGGGGCAAAGTTACGAAAAAAGTGTTGTAAAAAAAAGAAAAAACAGCATGAAAAAGATTCCATCTTGTATATTTTCTAGCTTTAACATATTCCAAACAGCCATAGTAAATGTCAATGGATACCGACTATGGCTCTACCATCTGAAAAACAACACCATCAATCCATTCACCTACCATCGGGAATGGGGCAACAGCCTGTTCATCAAATTCGATATCAATACGTGAAGGGTCTACGCCATAATATCGGAGCAGCGCTTTCTTCACTGACTCAGCACGTCTTTGAGCCAAGTGCATCGTCGGAGATTCCTTTTTTGCAGATGCGCCACTATAACCTTTAACTATCAGATTCACATCTGGATGCTTTTTCACGAAGTCGGCTACAATACGCAAGAACTCCATCTGAGAATCATTCACAAAATAGCGGTCCACGTAAAACGAGATTCTTGTTTTCATCAATTCCCCATAAGCAACTTTCTCTACATTTTCAAGGACTTGATATTCTTCCTGCAGCTCGCTATTCAGGTAATCAGACACTTTGGATTCCGAGCCACGCAATGAGGAGGCTTCCCAACGGCGCACCTTATAATAACGATAATCGCCATAATGATCCATCAAATGAATTCGGACGCCCAACATCACATCCGCGAAGGAATCGAAAGCAGACTTTGATGAATGACGCACACCATTGTAATTATCATCAACCCAATAATATGCTCCCTGAACAAAAAGATCTGTGACATCGCTCAAGCGATATTGCATATTGACACCGCCACGCACATATACATTCACCCGATCTGAATCATCCACAGGATATCCATAACGGTACCACCGCTTCACCTTATCGTCAAAACCGAAGGAATAATTAAAACCTCCACCAACAAATAATTGCAGGTTGAACAAACGCTTTTCATTATAGGGGCATAACCAATCTGTGATACTAAACATTTCATCCAAACCAGCACTTACCATTTTGAAATCATAATCACCATCACCGACCAATGGCGCCATAGACTCTAATACTTGTGAACTCACCCACCCCTTTTGCTTTTTATAAGACACAGCCAATCGAGTGGCCCACTTCGGAGAAAAGGATTTGCCCAAACTTAAATCAAAGGCGGGCGCACACACTTTCAAAAAGTCATGTCCACTCATATTTTCCGCCATTGAGATACTAGTGCCACCACTCAATTCAATGAACCAGTTATCCGCCAGTCCATATGGTCTCCACACATCTATCACTTCAGGCAGCTCCGGTTTGGGAGCCTCCCATTTAGGTCGTTTGGGTTGCTTTGGAGCTTTCCACTTATAGGGTTTCTGGGCTCCAAGCAACAATACACACATGCTCAGAGCCAATAGCAAGGATAAACGTTTCATATTCCGTCTCACCACATTTGAACCGTTACAGATTCTCTTTAATTTTCTTTACAATATAGTCCAGTTCCGCTTCTCTCACACATGGGCCACTAGGCAAACACAACCCGCTCTTGAACAAATGTTCACTCACTCCATTAATGTATGCCGGAGCATCTTTATACACGGGCTGTAAATGCATCGGTTTCCACAAGGGACGGGTCTCAATATTTGCTTCACTCAATCTCTCTGCAAAAGGCAGCAAGTCATCGGAGATTACATGCTTGCCATCTTCGAAGCGAATGGTTGAAAGCCAGTAATTCGATTGCATCTCATCTTCTGGCGCACAATGCACAATCAATCCATCCACATCACCCAGTCGCTGCACATATTGCTCGTGCACCCACTGATGATGTTTTATATGCTCATCTGCCACCGTCATTTGTCCCCGGCCAATTCCTGCACAAATATTAGACATCCGGTAATTGTAGCCAATCCGCTCATGCTGATAATATGGATATGGTTCGCGCGCCTGAGTTGCATAGAACATCACACGCTTTTTGGCTTCCGCATCAGGACAAATCAGAGCACCACCTCCACTTGTCGTAATCATCTTGTTACCATTAAATGACATCACGCCATAAGTGCCAAAAGTGCCGCACACTTGGCCTTTATACCGAGAGCCAAAGCCTTCTGCTGCATCTTCAAGCACAGGAATCTCATAGCGGCGTGCTATCTCCATAATTTCATCTATCTTGGCAGGCATGCCATACAAATAAACAGGAATAATGGCCTTTGGCTTCTTACCAGTCTTTGCGATTCTATCTTTAATCGCATCTTCCAGCAATTGCGGATCCATGTTATATGTATCCGGCTCACTATCCACAAACACAGGCGATGCTCCTAAATAAACGATAGGATTTGCACTAGCAGCAAAAGTAAACGACTGGCAAATCACCTCGTCCCCCTTTCCTACACCTAGCATAATCAAAGCCAAATGCACAGCAGCAGTACCTGCGCTCAACGCCACTACATCTTTGTTTAATGGAGTCCCATCTTTCTTATTCACAAAAGCAGCCAAGTCTTCCTCAAAAGCATTGACATTAGGTCCAAGTGGCACCACCCAATTGGTATCAAAAGCTTCCTGAATATATTGCTGCTCCTTCCCGCTCATATGAGCAAGACACAAATAAATTCTTTCCATTATACCTTATTTTGAATAATTAAAATGATTAGTCCTATACATATACATTTGATTAGCAAGATAAAATCTTCCTATAATAGTCTTTCAAACATTTCCGAACGAAACCTTCTTCATATCGATCAGCCACCATAGGGCGTGCTTTCTCCGCCATACTCTTACGCTCCATCGGGTGCTCCACCATCCATTTCATAGCCTCCCACAAAGCGTGTTCGTCTTGCGATGGCACAATCACTCCATTTTCCCCATGCGCAATGATTTCTCTTGAACCATTGATATCCGTCACAATGCTTGGCAACTCCATAGCTCCTGCTTCTATCACCACATTGGGGAAGCCTTCACGATAACTTGGGAACACCAGCACATCACTTTGTTCATAGAAAGGACGAACATCCTTCTGACTTCCAACCGCTTCAATAGAAGGGCATGTCTCAATCAAGTTCTTTGTTTTAGAGGACACTGGGTCCAAATCATTCTCATAGGGTCCAACAAGCAGCAGGCGGGTCTTTGGATATTCTTGATTTAATTTCACAAAAGCCTCAACCAACTCATTCATTCCTTTCTCTCGCACAATCCTACCTACAAATATAAACGTAAGCGGACCTTCTTGCCTCTTTGCAGTCTTTCTCCAATAGTTCAAATTCACTCCTCGTATATTCCCATATCCTAAGACCTCCATCGGTTTACTTGTGATACAACGCTGTAAATCCCGTTTCACGCCATCTCCTTCAGGAATAATATGAGTCGCGCATGCACACGTGATTTTATCCGTCAGAATTAGAATCCTACGCGAAAGCCCTGAGGCCGTAGGCCAAACCAAGCCCGTAAATGTGTGCAGCCGGACCGGAACTCCAACCAGCCATGCAGCTATCATGCACAACAAGCCAGCCTTCGGTGTCATCGAATGCACCATATCAGGCTTTTCCTTGTGCATAACCCTTATCAGCTTCATCAATGAAATGAAATCTTTCCAAGGATTCACACGGCGTTCCATTTGCACCCCGATAGTACGCACACCTTCACGCTCACCCAATTCTTTCAAATCAGAATCAGGACTAGACAATGCGACAATCTCATAACCCTCTTTCTTCAGTTCACTTAACAGTTCCTTGCAGAAGATGTTCAACGACATGCCAACCGTCGTCGCACGTAGTATTTTCTTACCCACAAACAGTTTCTATTATTAGTCCTATATCACCAGCCAATGAATGGTGGTAATAATAATCCAAGTTTATTTTCACCTTGTCCGGATAGATAACCTCATCATTATATTTTTGAGGGTCTTCCACCTGCGCAAGAAGCTCTTCCTCATTCTTATACTTCAACGATGCAGGTCCAGTAATTCCGGGTCTCAGCTTCAAGATAAGACGATTCTCGCCCTCCAACTTATCTGCATACCCAGGAACATCAGGACGAGGCCCTACAAAACTCATGTCACCTATCAGCACATTCCACAATTCCGGCAATTCATCCAGCTTGTACTTACGCAACTTAGCTCCAAGTGGTGTAATACGGTTTTCACCGGCCACTGACACAGAACTGCCACCATGTCCAACGGTCATACTTCTGAACTTATACATAGTGAACAACTCTCCATCTTTCCCCACTCTTTTCTGCTTGAAGATGGCAGGACCACCCGGCATCTTCACCCGAATCAGCACCCATACAATCAAAAGTACTGGCCATAAAATGCACAGTCCCACAAACGAGACCACTCTGTCAAACAACCACTTCATCATTGTTATACCCACTTTACATTGCTTTCTTTTCTTCCACGAATTGAACGAATCATACGAATTTATCTTTGCAGACTGCTTATCACACCAAACAGAATACGCATCGAATTTCTTTATGATTCGTTCAATTCGACAAATTCGTGGGCCTATCAATTCTTACGAGGCTTATCCTCTATCAACAAATCACCATTATCCAATTCCTCCACCACAAGCACATCACAAGCCTTCTGACTCGCCTTCATTGAACCGACATTCTCTTTATTGATGCTCTCGAACATCCGAAATCCTGTTTTAACAGCTATATTCATGCCGACAGCACACAACTTGGTACAAATGCCTTTCCCTTGATGATTCACATCCACCATCTTCCCCAAGAATGACTTTCCATTTGCAAAACAGCGCAAGAAAGCATACCCTGCTATTTCACCTTCTTCCTCCAACACAAAAATGAGGTAAGACTTCCGTTCCAATAACTTTCTCAGCGTTTTCTCATCAAATGCATGAGGACGGAACCATCGGAAACTTTCTTCTGGCTGACGTACAAAAAAGTCAGCTAAACGCCCCGCATCATTGACGTCCGCCATGCGGACACCATGCGTCATGCATTCTTGCAGATGATTTCTATTCCCTATTTTCCATCCACAAACGAATGCATTGATAGACTCCACCACATCCCATATCCACGGCATGCGAGCCTGTACCACATGAGCTAATCCATATAGCATAATTATACACTAATAACTTTCAGCCAATAGCCCTTCTTCAAAAGAAGTTTATTTGCAAAACCATATAAGTAATAAGAAAGTCCCTTCTTGCGAACATACGTCTTTCTCATAATATCCGTATTCCAAGTGTTAGCCATACGCCAAGAACCAGCCTTGCAATGTATGCATACCACATCCTTCATACCGTGATAACGCGGCTCATCAAAATAGTATGGAGGATACACATGAATATCCTGGTCTAACACTTCCACTTCTCCAAGATTCGGGACACGCCCCTGATAACCATACTTCGTTGCCAACAGACTTAATATTGATGGCATTAAACGCATGTCATATCGCAATCCTAATGGAAGATTCTCACAATCGGACTGAATAAAGTGCCTATCTTTATAATAATCCACACAATCTTTCAAGAAAGGGTGTCCCTTCTCCGCTCCAAAACAATGAGCAGTAAGTACATTCATGTTATGATTCACACCATCATGCTGAAACTCCATCAAATGCTCTTTTCCGATAAACATCCGATGCTTCAAGAACGGGTCAAATGATTGATGCACCACAGCATCTCCATCCAACCATATACCTCCATCACGATATACAGCATACACTCGAATGGCATCTGCCGCGAAAGCCCATTTTCTTGCTATCAAAGCTTCATTGGCAAACGTCAGATTTGCCTCTTCCAACGCTTTAGCGTCCCACAGTTTCAGCTCATAATCAGGTAATACGCGCTTCCATCCTTCCATAATCTGGATAAAAGCGTCCGGCATTGGTTCTTTCGAGAACCAACTATAATGAATAATTTTGGGAATCATAGTATTTTATTTTAATGTTAAACATAAGTCGATTATTGTAAAGTTAAACAAAAGTCCAAAATGAAATGTCTCTCCCTCTTCTCAACTGGAGGCAATTGCATATAATTGGGCCCATAGAGATTCGATAGATACTCTTCTGCACGCCCTGGAACATTGACTTCTACACCTTCGAACATAGCCTTTCTTGTGGGCAAGAAGATTTCAGCAGGCAATGTTTCCCCTTCATACAATCTGCGACCTGTAGGTATCGAAGCAAGTTTCTCTATCTTTGGATTATTCACCAAGTTATCATACCAATTCACCCAATGTCTATGTCCGACTACACTTAACACTGTTCCTAATACTCTGCGCAATTTAACCATAACCCCTCCCCATCCACTCATCGTAGTCATTTGGCGCGTCGTTTCACTGACTGGATAAGATGCTTCATACACCATATTTGCACACAGCCGCAACAGATTAGCGCATACACCTATGCATTTCCGTTTCAGTCCATTCGTGCTCACACCTTCCAATGGGAAAATATCCAAGCTCAATCCTTTGGGGAAATCGGTATATTCCGAGCCCATTTCCACACAGAGAGTCCCTCTCTTATAAATCTTCATAAACATACAGAGAGAGTCTCTGCTTGCAGAGGGGAACAGATATTCATAGCCATCACCTAATACATTTTCCTGGAGCAGACTCTTGAACTTTTCATAATCTCCCCGAGGCATACAAAGGTCCAAATCATCATCCCAGGGAATAAAGCCCTGGTGGCGTATTGCCCCTAAGCAACTGCCACCACACATCATCAGTGTCAAGCCATGCTCCGCACACACTCGGGCCACATCCTTATACATCTCCATCAGCGCCTTCTTCATCTCATCAGATTCCTGTTCCGTCAACTGGCGCAACCCGCTTTGGCGAGCATTCTCATTCAATAACTCCTTATATGACTTCATCTCTTTTTACACTCTCCAATAGTTCTTTCCATTTTTTCATGCATCGAGCCTGTAACCACCCAACCAAGCTCCTCCAATTTCTCTGTAGAGAAAACAGATTTTGTCACTGGATTATACCCCCTCTTTTCATCCTCCGCAGGCACATCAACAACAACCTTGCGGCCTCCTATGCCTGCAACCATCTCTGCTAACTGCCGGATGCTAATACAGGAAGAGGCATCCGCTACATTATATGCGTTACTGCTCTCTCCTTTCATCAAGACATACAAAAGTCCCTTGACAGCATCAACCACATAACACCAAGAACGGAATTGTTCTCCTGTGCTTTTCATGACAATATCTTCCCCCTGCAACACATTGCGGATAAACTGTGCATACACCCTCGTATCGCTTTCCGTAAAATGGGGTCCATACACATGCGAAAGCCTTGCGACCACAGCATCCACACCATATTCCTCTGCATAAGCCACACACAAGGTCTCTGCCGCACGCTTTGAAGAAGGATAGCAGGAACGGGAAGACATAGTATTCACATAACCACTATAATCTTCCGAAAACACACGTCCATCACCCTCACCATACACCTCTCCTGTAGAGACATAGAGGAATCTGCGCAAGTCATGCTGAAGTCCGTAATCCATCAAATGACATACCCCCAACACATTTGCCTTCATCACCTCAACAGGCTGTTTAGAAAAGAAGTTCGGGCTCGCATTGCTGGCGGCATGAATCATGTAATGAAAAGGAACATCCACTTGAATAGGTTGCATCACGTCATACTGAACAAAATGGAATGTCACATCATCCACATAACGGGCAAAAAGGCTCCTTGCCCTCGCCTCATTACGACCTGCAGCATAGACGTGGTATTCCCGGTTCGGATGCATCATCAACACATCCACCAAGCAAGAACCAATTAAACCTGTAGCTCCAGTGACAAGAATATTACAGCCTTTCAATTTTTCCCATGGCAAAGGGAGTGAGGCGACCTTCAATATGTCATTCTGATATGTCATTCGAGTTCTCCAGCCTTTTAGACATTATTTCATCCAATCCTCTTTCGAAGTGTGCATCAAAGCCTTCAATATTTCGATATCTTCTACGGTTGTCACTTTGATGTTCTTCTCCGATCCTGGTACAATATGCATCTCACGCCCACCGACCTCTGCAATCAAGGTACAGGACGCCACACTATCCACGATGCCTTTCCGTTTTGCTTCTTCATGCACTTCGATGATATTCCCCAACCGGAACGTCTGTGGTGTCTGTGTACGAATCAGTGTATCGCGCGGAATACTTGTCTTGGAGACAAAGCCATCTTCACTTTCCAAGATAGCCTCACGACACTGGATGCCAGTAATGGCATAGCCATATGCCTGACAGATGGCTATATTGGTGCTAATAATGTCTTGACTCAACAATGGACGGACAGAATCATGAATCATCACCAAATCTTGATCATCACACCCCTGCTCCTTGAGTCCATAGATTCCATTATGAATAGACTCCATGCCAGAGGAACCACCAGGAAAAATCCATTTCAGTTTCGTAATGTTAAACTGGTTGGCATAAGCTTGAAGAACGGTCTCCCAGCCTTTCAGACATACAACGGCTATCACGTCTACATCAGGATGCCGTTGAAAACATTGCATTGTATGAATGATTATAGGACAACCATCCACATGCAAAAACTGTTTGGGAATATCCTGTCCCATCCGGTTGCCAGAACCTCCGGCTATCAATAATGCTATATTCATGCGCCTTGCTATTTATTCCTTGTTCTATTATATTGCTCTATATACCAATCCTGTAACCATTGAGCTGCAGTGATGATATCATAACCCGCCGCTTGAACTTTGCTGACAGCTTCCACATCACGAGTTACGCCCTTCTCCATTTTAGATGCCAAAACTTTCACCCAGGCCTCTACTTCTAAAGGACAGAAATCCACATTGCCTGTTACATCCACCTCATGAGGAACACCAGTGCTAGCCACAACAGACAATCCATTGGCTTGCGCCTCCACCAATGAAACAGGAAGTCCCTCATGATACGAAGGCATCAGCACCACATCCATCGCCTGAAGATAGTTGGGGACATCACTGACCAGGCCTGCTAAAATCACATCATTTTTCAAGTTCAACAAATTGATTTTCTCCTCAATGGAAGAACGCAATTCTCCATCCCCAACAAACAAGAGTTTAGCCTTGCAATGACGCTGTTTCAACTCCGCCAATACATCTAAGGCAAAGAGATGGTTTTTCACAGGATGGAAGCGGGAAACCATACCTAACACGCAATCGTTCTCCGAAAGTCCCAAAGCGTCACGCTTAGCTTGACGCGTCAAGGCATCAAACCCATATTTCTCCATATCCACCGCATTGGGCACGAAACGAGCCTTGTTCAAATACTCCTTGCCATACCAGCAAAGCGTAGCGCCTTCGCCACATGACATAAAATCCGTTGCAACTCGTTTCAGCCACACACCAAGTCCCCAGCGTACGAATCCTTCCAAGCCATGACCAGAGCTACTGCTATGTGCATGACAGACCCTCACAGGAACGCCACACCTTTTCGCCACCCACAAAGGAACGGCACTTTTACTGGATGTGTGAGAATGAACAACCCTGTATTCAGGATGTTCGTTCAAGAACTGCTTCACTCCATTAATATATGGGAAAGGATTGCTGAATGTCAACAACGGGACACGATACACCTTCCCGCCCATCTGCTCAATTTCCTCTTCATACTGACACCGGTTTTGTTCAGTCAATAAGAAATCGAACTGAATTTTTGTTCGGTCAACATTCCTGTAGTAGTTCATCAGCATCGCCTCTGCCCCACCACGATTCATCGAATGAAGAATATGAAGTATCCTAATCATCTACGAGTTCTGAATAAATTGATTGCTTTCGTTAATAGATGAGACAACCAAGGATGTTTCCTGTACCCATGTATGTCCACCACAATCGTTTCTTTGTACATATTGAACGTGTGAAGTCCTGTCGTATATTGAGGATGCGGAGATGTCAAACGTCTGACATCAGAGAACGTCCACTTTTCATCTTCCACTACTACTTTCTGCAAAATCAAAGCCCCGCCATAACACTCATTATTATCCTGTGCTGGACGATAAAGATTATCATGGCACCAAAAGAAATCCCCCCCCATACGAGCTGTTCGCCCTTGTACAACAATAGTGTCTTTCAACTCATATATTCCATTTTGTTTGATGTACATATCCAATTTATTTCCATTGGGGTCCGGTAATGCCGTCGCAAACATCAACGAATCACCCCCATACTCAATGGCAACGGCATCTGTCAATGGAGCCGACATCATCGTCTCCACTTTCACCAACTTCTCTGCACTCTGATCATATCGATACATGTTTAACTCACCTGATTCGCTGTTCTCTGGATATACAAAGACATCATTTCCCTCTCGCTTAATAACAGGAAAACTAAGATGAGTTCCTCTGTCCAGTAATTGCTTCACTGACTTCAATTCCAAAGTTTGCCGATCCACCACTAATTTTGAAATAACAGCATATCCTCTTGCGTCATCAAAATCTTCAGCAAGAACTACGTACTCCTTGTCTGTCACATCCAACAGAAAAGGATCTGCAAACCATCTGTTCTTAAATCCATGTCGCATCCAATGATATTGAATTTTTCCACCTCCCAAAATCTCTTCTAAAGAAGTTTCTGTAAATCCAATGTTCCAACGCTGAAGAATTAAAGTCTTCAACAATTTCTTTACACTCATGTCATTTTCTATTCTTATAATATACAAGAAATGTCATTATCAAGCCTGCAGGAGCAAGCACAAGAGTCCATACCTTCATGGGCGAGTTCCTCAACCAAGATCCGTCTTTTGCAATGATACATGAACTCACATAGTGAACACAGTTTCTCAATCGATTAGCCAATGTATTATGCTTCAATTTCATCGACATCTTCCGATGTTTTGCGAAACTACGGGGACTATTTTTATATTGCCTCCAAATGCCTTGGCTCATTGAATCCTTGCCTATCTGATATTCAACCCAACACAAATTTTCATTCAAAACTAAAATTGGGTATTCATCTACCACTTGCATCAGCATATACCACGGATTAAAGTTCTTTTCCCCCTCAAAACCAATCATCGGTGCCACCTTCTTCACCAAATCAGTCCTTATCACCTCCTTGGTATCACCAATATGAATTTTCTGAAAAGTTAATTCATTTTCATAACACTCTTCCAATCCAAAAGGGAAAAAGCCCCCGATAGGTTTGCTGTCTACCACATTGAAGTCCAGTCCCAAAATTCCACAATACTCTTTATCACGAGGTCTCTCTGCCCATCTCTTCACAATCTTCTCCACTGCATCATCAGGCATATAGTCATCGCTGTCAATGCACACACACAATTCGGTCTGAATCGTGGCATAAGCAACATTATAGCCTGTATAAAGTCCCCCATTGGGCTTATAGATGTACTCGATAAAAAATTTATCCGTTTTCACCTTAAAGTGATTACCGTCCTCACCATCCAACTCGCGCCCCATCCAATCAAAGCGCTTTCCAGTACTTTCGACAATTTCGCCAAGACTCTCCACCCATTCGCGTGTGCCATCCGAGCTACCATCATCAATCACCAGCCACTCGAAATCATTCTTTTTCTGACGGCATAAAGATCCATACGTGCGAGGCAATGTATGCTTCCTGTTATATGTAGGAGTAAAAACCGTTAACGTCTTCATAACCCTAAGCTTTTCCCAATATATGCATAACGATTGTGAATGTGGCATGACCTAATAAGATTAACCCTGCTTTCTTATCTTGATCTTCCCAAATATGTAACCGAATTACACCGTATGCTAACACCAATGGATAGATAAACCAACTCAAATAGGCAAAACGGTTAGAAAATCCAGCCTTAATCACCATCACCCAAAAAGCATTGGCCAATAAATATACAATTGAAAGTACGTTAAAAACCCTCATACTTTGAGCATCTGCCAAAATACCTGCTCCATATACTCCTGATTCGTCTTCCTCCAAAGTCTTTTCAACACCTCTTTCCAATCGCCAACGCTCAATTTTCTTTTGTACATACCAAATTAGCCAGACGGGCATTGCGCTATACAACAAAAAATCCCATCGAAAGCCTGTATGTGAAAAATGTTCATGTTCCATTCCTTGACTCATAATATATTGCTCTGCCCTATCATCAAACCCCAGCCCCATAAAGAAATTGGAGATAGGACCACCTGCCACTAAAGATACAGGTATACTCATTACCCAAAACATTAAAGCAATTTTAGGCTTCTTGATAAAAAACAACGCCGCAACCATCGCCATAGTCGGGAGCAGTGTACTTTTATGTATTCCAAATGCCATAAAGCACAAAAGTGCTGTAACAATATAATTCTTGTCTTTTGCAGCAAACACGATTGCCAATGTTATAATTGAGCATGCCAAACCATTACGCAAACCATTCACCCCATAGGTGAAGAAAGAAAATGCACTCAGTGCAAACAACATTGCGAACCATGCATTTTCCCAAAGAGCCTTTCTGTATGCCCAAAACATGAATCCAAGATAACCTATCTCAATTATTAAGAAATACATGTAAACGGTGAAGTTCATAGATTTACACCATACCCTAAACGTTGAGAAAAGCCATTCCTTTTGCCAATCAATCTCGCCAAATACAGGGAGAGTTCGGTAGTATGTATTGGCATAATTCACAGTGTCTCCAAATAAAAAATGTACTGGACGCAAGCCTACATATAAAATTAACAGACATGTTAAAAGAACAGCAGGGAAAGGAGAATTTTCCCGTAACAGTTTCTCACAACTTGCAGAACTTTGATAAGCAAAGTAGAGAAACAAGCAGAGAAAAAACACTCCCCAAAAGAAAACTTCAATAATTGTTTGCGGTTGTATCGGTAGTGGCATCATTTTTTCTTCCCCCCATAATAACTAAATCAATTGACAAGTGGAATTTTCTTCAACCATCTACGAATGGGGCGCGCTAACATATTACGCCATGCAGCCATCTTTCCATGCGGCGACTTGCTAAACCAATGGATGGAGATAGTATTGAGGGTCTTGCTCAATTCGCCTGTAGCATCATGGAATGGGCATAAATAATCAGCGGGAAGAATCAAAGCATCACAAACTTGTTGTTCTGTTCCGTTCTGTAACAATCCATATGGCAACAATGCCTTTGTGTTCAGTTGTGGACATCCCTGCATCTTCTCGTACATATACTTTCCATTCACCACCAAACCATCATACATTGCCAACATGGCTCGAACTGCTGAGTGATGAGCTTCAGCAGCAAAGCCTAATCCTGTATTTAGATATTCCTTTGTTTCCCAACCGAAATATGCCCGACAGGAAGCCAACAGTTTCACAGGCGACTTTACCACCTCAACATCCGTATCAAAGTAAAGACCGCCTTCCCTCTCCACAACAAAAAGCCTCACAAAATCACTCAGATACGCCCATTGTCGATGTTCGTAACAGTATTTGGTGTATGGATTCGCATTTACTTCGAAATTCTTCTCATTCCATTCCTTTATTTCGTAATCAGGAAAAAAATTCTCCCAACTCCTCTTGCATTTCCTCGCCAATTTAGGCAAAGGCTTACCGCCAAACCAGCAATAATGAATAATCTTAGGAATCATTTCAACAATTCATATAGTTTATCCACCTCTTTTTCATTCCCATAGTCATGAGTTTCCAAATAGTGGATGATTGCTTGTTGTTTTGTCGTATTTGAAATGAAGTTTGCCATCTGTTCTGCACACTCGTCCACATCCATCGGAACAATCATACCATCCATTCCATTAATAATTTGTGATTGGGCCGTTGGATAATTAGTGATAATGACAGGTTTACATAATATCTGGGCCTCTCTAACCGTAATAGACTTTCCTTCATAACGACTAGGCTGGACATAAATATCACACGCCTTAATATAAGGATAAGGATTGTCCTTTTTCCCAAGAATCACAACCTCATCAGCAACCCCCTCTTTTTCAGCGTTTTCTCTCACTACATTCTCTATATCCTTACTTCCATAACCGACAATAAACCATTTCACGTGCAACCCTTGATCCAATATCTTCTTACAAATCGATGGAATATCCTCCATTTTTTTTGGGGGGGAAAAACGTCCTATCGTCAAAAGACACACCGTAGATGGGTCATCACATAACGACACTGTGCTTTCCTTCGCACGTTTACGGATAAAGTCGGCATTCAGAATATTTTCCATCAGTACCAACTTCGGTCGCAACGAAGGAAAGACTTCGCAAAATCGATTTCCAACCTCATCACTGATACTGGCAATATAATCCAGCCTTTCCCACATTTTCAATTCAG
>AUXO016180957.1_pt1 | contig 26119 bp, 21 predicted proteins | sample 768731 | NCBI WGS metagenome assembly AUXO01 (sample SAMN02715735, study PRJNA202380) | gut metagenome | biome: sheep rumen | host: Ovis aries | place: New Zealand: Palmerston North | reverse complement strand
CTGTTCAGCTAAAGGTGCTTTTTCAGAGAGAGTAAATGTTTTACCAGAATGAAGAATATAGCTATTAGTTTTTACAGGATAATTTTCTCCTGTATACTTACTGTAACTATTTTCTGGTATATTGATAATATCATTAATATTAGACCTATCACCTATATTATCATATATGAAGTCTGCGTATGATTTTAATTTTCCATTAATTCTTGCGATATAGCTATTTTTAGCAATTTTTTTATCAGCACCTGTATATTTACGCTGATAGTACAACTTCACGTAATTTATAATATTTCTTAAGTCTATAGCGTCATTAGGCTGTGTAACATCATCCGTTAGATTTAAGCCACTCTTAGGCTCTGTAGTTACTACTTCATATTTGCCATTACCATTATTTGTAATATAAGCATTTTCAGGAATAATATCTATCTTTTCACCAACATAAATAAAATATGAATTACATGGCATAGATATTAAATTTGTAATACCTACTGAATTTAAGTAGCCTAAAAGCTTAGCTTCTGTACCAGGAGAATCAGGCATAGACTGTATAAGGCCAGTATTAGTTTTATAAATATAATTATCTGTTTGTACGGTAGCGCCAGTTGGCTTATATTGCATATAAGCGGGTCCAGCACATGTAATTTCGTTAAGATCAAAGCTACTTATGTCTGCGCCTATCTGAATATCTGCAGGGCTTTCAGAAGATACGCTAATAGAATTACCCTTCTTAATAATAAAGTTTCCCTTTCTTAAAACGCCCAACTCTTCTGGGTCCTCTACCATATAACTATATGGAACAGTTTCATAATCCTGATTGATTGCTTTAATATATTTAACATTAAATAGGCTTTTCCAAGATTCATCTTCTTCTCTTAAGCTAGAATCTTGTTTAGCTTTATCAACAGATTCATAAATAGGCTTTGGAGCTGCATACATAATATCAGTACCAAGATCTGAATATATAATCTCATAGAAAGAAAGTGGCTGAATAACTTTATTTGATTTATTTATATACTCTCCATCTACATTACAAAGGTATATTGCTTGACCATCAGCATTTGTAATATTTTTAGGAATATACTTAGTTTCAGTTTCTCCATTGTCGTTTTTAACTGTAGTAGGGTCATTATATTCATAGAACTTATGATTAGTGTCTTCAACTACTGCAGGATATCCTTCATCATTATTTTTTAAGTTTTCTAATGTTTCTCTGTAGTTGAATACACCATCAGCACTTGCTGCATTTTCTGTTATCTTAATATGCTTTACATAGCAATTGTGATATTCATCAAAATAATTTGATAAGAATTCCTGATTAATACAGCTCTTTTGATCTGATATACTAAGTGATGACATTGTTTCAAAAGCGATAACTACTTCTGTACGAGCGCCATCAGTGCCTGAAGCTATGAGGTCTGTATCCATTGTAATACCATCAGGAGATACTGCATCAACCTTAGCGAGTGTATTAACAGTACCTCTAGATATTATACCAATAGAGCTCATAGATGGATTTACATATAAGACAAAATTATTATAGTTAACACTATAAGCTGTAGATAATTTTTTAACGTCGTTTTCGAAATCTTTATAATTCAAATTTTCAAAATCTGTGTCATTATATTTATCAAGCTTAGTTTCAAGAATATAATCGTAGTCAGCAGAGTCTTTAGATTTTTGTAGGTAGAACTTATATGTATCAGGTGAGACATATGTTACACCCATAACTTTAAGACCGCCGTCTTGATTATCATCCAAAATGCCATTTACATCAATTGCATCGTATACAGTTAAATCAAGCTTCTTTTCATCAGTGGAGCTCTTAATATAGGTACTCATGGATGCTTTTTCGGTGCCATTCTGTGTAACTATAACTTTACTAGTTGCATCATCTAATAATATTGCATCTCCTACTATCCTTGTTGCAGTTTTAAGTGTGACCGGACTTGTCGCATTAATGCTATAGTATGGTAGACTATTTGGAATGTTTGATATACTGAATGTCTTACCACCATTAGTAGAATATAATATAAGTGGTGTTGTACTATAATAGAATCTAGCTAGAGGTACACATTTAGAGAGTAAGTATAATCCATATTCTCTATCGCTCTCTTTATCAAGAGAGTATCGTGTATTCCAATCAGACTCAATTGATTCACGTGATTGAATTGCGCCACATAGTATAATTATATCTTCATTAACATATGTAGAGCTAATAGTGTATATCGGCTGAAATCTATTTAAGTATTGGACAGGTAACTTAAATACTGAATCTGCTTTATATTTTATAGTTTTATGTAAAACATTAGTTCTATCTATATAATCATATGATAAACCCTTAGGTATATCAGAAGTATGCCAATTATTTATATTCTCTAAATCTGATACCTTATATGTATGCTTTTTATCAATATAAATAATAGAGCCACCTGATGAGGTAAATATAATATTATTCTTTGTAAAAATAACGTTAGTAATATCACCATCAAAAACCTGAGATATATCATCTTCTAGCATACCATAAGTTGCAAAATTATTTGCATAGTCAACATACCAGCTACTATCATAGTTATTGTCACTTCTATATTGTTTCTGACAGCTTCCATCAAATGTAAGGTTTGCTCCGTAGATTCTATCAATAGGTGTTTCACTTTGAGCTTTATTTACAGTCATTCTTTCATAAGGACCAACACCATAATAGATTATTTCTGCATAACCACCTTCCTTATTATAGGAACCTTCAAGATATTCTTTATAGGTTGATGGATCATCCGTACTAATTGTTGGCTTTACACTAGTTATTGTGAAATTATTAGTATTCCAATAATAATAGAATTTATTGCCTTCTTCTTTTGAAATTTTAGCTATAAAGCTTTCAATACCCGTAATACCATCTTCATCTCTCCAAGGCATAGGATGGAGATTAGTCAAGATCTGATAGTATGGATAATATTTTTCCATAATATCCGCTAAAGTAGGATTTAATGAGGAATCACCATTGCTACCAAATGCTTTTCCAAGAGCGGATAGCATAACTATTACATCTTTATTTTTAGACTGTCCCTCACCAGGTAATGTATCACCTTCTATTATAGTACTTGAGTTTTCACCATCATAGAATGTCCATTTATTATTGCTGTCTCTTTTAATGTATTTTGGCAAATTAGCCATTTCTTTATATATATCTAAAATACTGTCTCTAAGAGTCCTTATAGACATATATACACCATGCTCACCTGTAGTTTGTTTAATTCTCTCATATTTTGCGTAGCTAGTATCATTTAATAATGGTAGACATGCATATTTCCAATAAGTGTCCTGGGATACCTGTTCAGTGTATTCACCATCCTTTGTTGATAAATATACTGGAGATTTAATAAATGCGTCTCTACCACATCCAAAAACAGCATATTTAGAATTAGGATCTGAGAAGAAGAACTTTTTATCAGATCTACCCTCAAGGCCGTCATCTTTATAATTAATAGCGAATGGTTTAATTTCATATTCGCCACCTTCAGAAGCACTACTTACGCTAACATCTTCCCACTTAGCATACGCATTAGAGTATGTTAGAACACCATCTTTAGTTGTTTTTATCTGCTCAGTATTTGGTAATAATATTGTATCTACTATAGAATCAACTTTACTAAAAGCGCTATAAGCAGTTCTTACCTCAATTTTACCTGTTGAAGCTTCATAGTCATGTGGGAAAGAATAAACATTTGTCGTGCCCTTTTCTTCTATAGTTAAAATCCAATCATCATCATCACTTGTAACATTCTTAATTTTATAATCATCACTTAAGCTTTCAAAACCATTGCTAGTAATCTGGTATACTTCACTAAAATAATTTAGACTAACCTTTTTTTCTGTTGGTAAGTCGACAGGTTGTGCATAACCAACCTTCTTACCAGACACACAAATAAATGATTTAGATGCAGCATCATAATATGCTTTATCTAAATTATCAATAACAACTTCTTGTGCGCCAGCTTCAGAATCTGTAAAAGCAATTGCTAATGGCATATTTATTGCGTCAGCTGAGCTGCTTAATACAAATGACTCTATAGGCGTATCACCCTTTCTCAAGAACCGAGTTGCATTATTAAATTGATTTGTATCATTTTTAGTAGGTACCAATGTATCTGGCTTATTATTAGCAATAGCACCATGTAGTATAAGTAAGTTTTTGAAATACTTAAATTCATAAGCATTATTACCTACAATTCTATTATCACTAATAATAGATTTTGTAAACTTAACACTTGATGTATTTATTACTGGTGCAGGGTACGCATTATCACCTGTAAACTCAAAATAGCTTTCCTCTGGGAATACGGTATTAAAGGATTGTGTTTCATCATCGAATACTTTAGTTACAGGAATAATTGATCTAAGCTTGCTACCATATAAAAGCTTTTCTGTATTATTTGCAATTCCGGATACTGTATTATCATAGCTTATTACTAAGTTTCCATCTTTATCAATACCCCTTACCATACCATCTACGCTATAATAATTTGAGTAAAGAACAGGTTCTAGATATTGATTATAGATTGATCTTAAATCCATAGGAGTAATTCTAATAATGCTGTCATTAGAGGATATAAGATTTGTATTAAATTCGCCAACATCATTTATCTGTCGCAAAGTTGGTGTTTCAATTATTTCATTTGAGCCGGATGCCTGTGAAATAACATTCTTATACATACCAGTGAGATATGTTGTATTCTTAAAATACTTTTGTTCCTCAAATTTAATAGCTACTTTTTTTAGCTTATCAAATGAATTATGAGAGATACCACTAGCATCTTTATATTCATTTGTGTATGTATAAAATTCATTATTTATATCATCTTTATATATAGCCGCTCTTGTAGCATTAAAGGTAACCTCATCATTTGTTATAATGTCAAAGTTATCATTTTCGATAGTATCATATTCATTTACATCACCCTCAGCTTTATCATATACTACTTCATTTGGAGTAGACGTACCATATAAATAACCTGTACATGTAATTCCGGCATCTATAATATAATCAAAATTATATGATCCCTCCGTAATACACCTTCTAGGAAGTGTAATTTCCGTAACGCCTCTTATAATATTATATACGGGACTTGAACTATATGAAATAACAGGTTTAGCTGTAGGAGAGTCTATATAAATAGAATCTCCTGGAGCAATCTTTTTAGTAGCACCAACATATTTTGTATATCCCTCTGAAAGGGCAGCTATACCCGCTTGTGTTAGCGCCTCTATATACTTATCTGTTGAAATGCCATCCGGTAAGCTATCAACTACTGTAAATGTAGATTGGTTTCTAAGAATATATTGATTTGTTTCGATAAGGTTAATAGTATTTCCGCTATTATTTAAATATTCTGTTTTAGTATCTAGATTACAGAATTCTTGTATAGTAAGACTGCTAATATTATTCTTAATATTTCCAATTGACTTATTATAGTTGGTATCTGGTATATCTATAGGCCTTACAATAGGTAGGGTAGATGTATAATAGCCACGATTAAAGATAGCATATCCAAAGTCGCTGATATTACTAGTTGTTTTATTTGGAGTTATTAAACCTACAATACTATTTTTCTTAATATTTTTTTCAGTAAATGTATAATTTTCTTCTTCTGATGTAGCATCACGCTCATTAATATCACCAATAATATACCAGAAGATTTTATTTCTATTTGAGATATCAGTAAGCTTACTTATATGATTTGTGAAGTCACTATCAATTTTAAATTGATATTTTAGAGTAGCATAAACAAGCTCAGTAATAATATTCTTATTATCACTGGATGTTCTATATAGCGTTGTTTTATCAATATAGCCACCAAATATAGGCTCATATAAGTATGATATATTATTATTTCTAATATAGATACTATGATTTTTATAAGTAATATCCTTAAAGCTTATTGTAGCACCATTCCTATCTGTCTCATCAATATAAGCTTTATCTATAAATTCACCATTATTATTTACTGCTACATTTGATAGAGTTACGTCTTCTGGAATAATACAGTACTCACTATTACTAATAGATGGTAAATTAATTATATTAATTCCCTTATATTTTGTTGTAGTAGGTATCCAATCCTTCTTTTGTTCAAGCGGCTGAATACCATTAAAATAAGCTATAGGTTCTTTTTCTAAAAAGTTTTTATTATTAAGAACTATAGGCATATTCTCTACATCACCACTGCCTGAGCTAGTGTCACTACCCATATATTTTGTGAGCTTATTAAAGGTTTGAGCGTAAAAAGATGACTGAATTGTAGTACAAGCCCTATTAAGATCTTCAGAACTACTTGGTAGATATCTAGTTTGAACGTCATATTCGCCAAGTGGTATTTCAAATAAGGGCTTTTCAACAGAACGGAAGCGAGAGTTTCCCTCAATAGACTCTTGCTCTATTACATCATTATTTCCCCAAGTAGATCTTTTACGAATTTTACCATTGTTCTCATTAAGAACTTCCAAATCATCTTTAGAAATAGCTTCAGAGTCATAAATATTATTACCCCAAATATTAGGATAGCTAACATCCGCTGGAGATGTAAACCAGTTAAAACGTCCCGAACCACCAGTTCCTATCTGCGCATATGCTGGAACTGTCCAATCACCATTCTGACCATGCGAACTAATAGGGTAGTTATGCCACATTGGTTGTATACCCTTAAAGTTTAAGGTAATGAACTTTAACTGAACATTTGGATCTGTATATGTAAGATTAGGAGACAATGTATAATACCCTGTAGAATCTGTCTCCATCATTAAGTTTACACCTACATTAGCTTTATCAGTAGCTCTAGATATGTCCTTAAGAGAGTTTGTAATATAGTCTAGCCAGTCTACACTCATAAGAATATTAGACTTTCCAGTTCTTGTAGTCGCAGGGATAGTCTTAGTAATATTAAGTTCTACAAAGAGGTCATTCATAAATTTAATTGTAGAAGGCATTCTTACAAAATTATCACCTGTATAGCGTTTAGGGTGTATTTCATTCATAACCTCATTAAATGAGCTAATAGTAGTGTTATCAACATCTACCTTATAATTATAAGGCTTATAGAATGAAATATCTGGTAATGATTCCAATATAGCATTTGAAGCATATGGGAAGTCACGTGAACCCCAAAGACCATGGTCGAAAGGATTAACGATTGAGTATGTGTCATACTTATCTAGATTCGCTCTATAAGCAGACATATCTTCTTCTTCGTCAGTACCATTAATATCCATTTTACAATTGTATGTAAAAATAAATGTGCCGGACTGTGTGAAGTCCCTATTTACTGTTACAGAGTTATATCCAATAGAAGTAATATAGACCGTTGCGTTATCCGAGTCAATTGTTGGACCAAATACCGTATCACCTACACTTAAAGTTTTATAATACTTTTTAGCAATGTCTGACTTAAATGTAATTGTTCGTGTTAAATTTTCATTACTTATATCAATTACACTTTCAATCTTTACTGGATTTGTTGAAATTGGCTTAATAGTAATATTCTTTATTATACCATCTGGATTAGATTCAGCATTAGCAAACCAGCTAGCAGCTGAATCAGTTCGAGAGTCTCTATTTATATCGATTTCTGAATATGATGATGCATTATAATTTGTTCTTACCTCATCACCGGATGATGTGCTTACTATAAGCGTTGGGTGAGGACATTTTTCCGGTGAAAAATAAGCCATATGTGGCCAGTGAATAGTTATATTCTTATAATCATAAGATGAGCATTTGTTTTCATCATAAGTCATTATGTCAGTATCAGCATTAACAGAGCCTATACTAAAAGCGTCATAGCCGTCATTAACTACTGGGAGTACACTTAAGTATCCTAGAGAGTATTCATCTATAATTCCACTATTATATGCTGTTGTTCCAAATACAGGTTTTAAAGGAGAGCCAGATATTTGTAAAATTTTATTAACTACACAGCCTGGCCTAATAGTGGATCTTTCAAAAGTTGTCCATTCATCTTCATCAAGCGTTGTATCTGCGGTAAAAGTTGAGTTTTCATATAATAATGATCTATTTAATGAATAGCTATTAATTGCATCTAAATATGTCTGCTTTTCAAGATAAAGCTCTATATATTTACTATAGTCATGCCCAGATGCAGATTTATAATATGCTAATACTGCCTCAGGGCTAGTATTGATATTTTCACCAAATTTAATAACATTACCATTAGTAGTCTTAAAATAATATTGGTCAGTGTTATCCTGTAAAATTTTACCAAAGGTAGACTCTTCTATACCATCTATAGAAGTGACTACTGGTACATCTAATGGCTGCACATTCATAATTTTAATAATATCTTGACAGCCCTCTTCTGTCATACCAACATAATTATATGACGCGCATTCATCATTTATAATATCTATTGCGTTTTTCAAATTATTATAGTCAGAGTAGACTACTTTCATTAACGCATCTGATTTTGTTTCTGGTATATTTGTAATATTAAATAAAATTGTATCTGGTTTATATAAAGCACCATCTGTGATATAGTTTACTTTAATATTACCAACTAATACTACTTTATCATTATTTGCTGTAGTAACTACAATACAGTATCTATTATCTTTTGGTAAAACAGGTATTTCTTCTACAGTAGCTACACTTGTAGAATCTAGAGTATAACTAATTGAGCCTTTTGTAAAATTATTTATAATGTATAAGTAGCTAGTTCTAGCTCTGCTATCAGCAACTAAGTTCTTGTTACCAATATATTTATTAAATAAATGTAAAGAATCTATAAGCTTATCTTCCTCAACCTCTATATCCCCAGTTGGATTACCTAATGCATCCTTGCTTAAGCTAAAATTAGGAATATCATTTGGGTAATATGATATTGATTTTGAAGGCTCTAATAATAAGGTTCCCCCTATATATGGGTTTAACATTACCTTACATGATGTAGGCTTAATTATATTTAAAATAGACTCTACTTCATCAGTGTATAATGAAATTTTACTATTAAGGCGGGAAAAGAGAAAATCAAAAAAGCTCATACTAGAACCTTTAGGATTTTTATAATGGTTATTATAATCACCGCTAACTTGTGCAAAATAGTCATTTATTAAATTATTGTTATTGCAATTCTTAACTGCATTTAAAATAGTCTCTACACCGTTATATAAATATCCAGTTTGATATTTAATAGCATTATTATGTGATGTGCTTATATAATGAATCTCATTAGTTGCGGACTCTTTTGAGCTACAGTTCATTACGTTATTTTCATCTAGAGAGCCACTTAAAATAGTTTCAAATATACCATTACTTACTTCATTTATATAAGTAATACCTTTAACATCCTCTGAATTTTCTACTACAGAACCAGCATTTATATTGTCTAATAAAGCATTATTATCATCAGTATTAGGGAACTCATAAATACGGTTTTCGTTACAAGGAATTGAGTATCCAAAAATATAAGTATTTTTATCTTCTTTTTGGAGGTATGAAGAGTTTTTACCGTCCCAGTCTACAAGCCTAAATTTTCTATAATAAAGCTTTGAGTAGGTATCAATATCACGATGGTATTGGCGAGTATAATTTTGATACTCTTTTTTAGTCATATTAAATGCATCAAGTGCGCTTTGATTATTAAGAGTATTATTCTCACGCTGAATTAAATTGGGGTCTACTGGTTTAATAGGTAAATAAGTAGCAACTGGGAATATTGTACAAATTTGGAAAATATCATTTGCAAACATACGATATCCCGCTTTTGATCCGTAAAGCTTACGCCTAAAAGAGTTATTCAATAAGTTCCTAATCTTAATTTTTGAGGCCTCATCTAGAATATCATTATTAGATAAGCCTCTTGATAAGTTTTCGGCGACTTTATTAAAAAATTTAATATCTGGTGTATAATCTATCATATCACCAGCTGCTAAAATGGTATCATTAAACTCATTTTCTGTTAAAAGCTTATTTTCATCAGGATGGTCTGGATAGAGAGTAGCTAGATACCTATATACCTCATGTAACATGAGGTCGAACTCTGGCAAAATAACGCCATCTATTTCAATACGATTATATGTAGGATTATAATTATTTTTTGATGGATCATTAGATACAGTTGGACCATAATTTTTTGATATTTGTCCATTTGTCATTTTAAGATAGACTTCATCACTATTCTCATCATGAACATAACTATTTTTCTGTTCACTATAGATACGATAAGGGAGATTGTATTCTACTTTTGAAGTTCCTAATAACCATTTCCAAAATGGCTCCTGCATAGCTGAATTGAGAGCTTTGTACATATCATAAGGTGGAATCTCATTTGTCATCCACACACGTCTCTCTAAATCAAATTCGTCTGAACTAGTATAAGCGGCCATTATTTATTCCTATTATTTAATCAAAAATTGTATTATAAAAATTAGTGATTTTACAGAATGCCACAAAAAATGTGAATTTTTGCAAATTGAAGTTATATTAATTAATGATACTAAGAAAGAGTATATTTGAGCTTTGCGATAGCAGCTAATTATATAGAGGTTTTAAAATGGAACTTATGATTATTGAGTGCAAAGAATGTGGTAATGCTTATAAAGGCGATATAACTAAACCGTTTCTTTGCCCAAAATGTATTGCTAATGGGGTAAAATTACCTAGTATGTTGCAATCAGAAAATTTAGCAAAAAATAAAAAGCCAGTATTAGATACATCTAGTTCTGATACATCTAATAATCCTGATGTAGTAAAAAGATTAGATAATTTAGAGTCACGTATTAAAGCAATAGAAGATTTAATTAAGAAAATGACGGAGTAGTATTATGGGAAGAGATTTTTTTAGAGCTGGTCCTGGACATTTTGGATATACCTGGGTCCATGCAAGGGATGTTCCAGAAGGAAAAAATATGGATGAGCTTTTTAAGGAAGTTTATGAACAAGCAACTAGAGAACGCTTAGAAAGAGGATATATTGTAGATAGCTTAGAAAAATATGATAGTCCTGAATATGGTGTTACTCATCCAACAGAGAGTTAGAACTATTAAAATAATCTGTAGCAAATGTATTAGAAAAAGTAGGCATATAATTTTTCTTAAAAGAGGGGTGTAAAACTATAGTTTTGGTATAAGAATCTATCATATCTTCTAATGGTTGAAATTTAAGATTATAAATTTCTAATACTACTACTTCAGGTCCTAAAATATCTGAAATAGACCTTATGTAATTTTTTATTTCATTTGGTTTTGTTAAATCCAAATTTGCATTTGGTATATTTAATTTTTTATTATTTGCCTTAAATGAAATTTTATTATCTATTACTTTTATTTTTAAAAAATTGCTTTTTGATTCAAATGTAAACTTATCCATGCTATTATAATAGCATTTTATTCTACATAGCAAACAATTGCGCTACCTTGGCCGGATACCATAGAATTATCAATTAAGCCAGATCTTTTATCCTGAGGTGCCACAGAAATTTCCCACCTACGTTTATTCATATTTGCTATTATTTTACATTCAACAAGATTTATAGTTGGAAAGTTAGCTTCAGTTTCAAGTCTAAGATTGGATTCTATAACTTTAGCATTAGCATCTGATAATGGAGTTTTAACTACATATTTTGCTAAAAAGCCACCATAATTAGGATTTCTATGATAATCATAATTATCTGACATAAGCCATAATTTATATTTTTGTAAAACACAATTTACACCATAAATACCAATAGAGCCTTTTTCATCAATACCTTTATAGTTTACATCAAAATAATTTATTGATTCTTTTAATGAGTTTTTTAATTCATTTATTTGTCTTAGTAATCCTGAATTTAACATTGTTTAAGCTCCTATCCTTATTCATTGTTATTTTGCATTTTCAGCAGCTTTCGCATTTTCAGCAGCCTTTTTTTTATCATCTTCTCTTTTCTTTACTGCAGCTTCAGCTTCATCTTTAGCAGTAGTAAACCTACCTTTTAGCCTTTTTAAGAATGCGGATTGTTCATTATTAGTATTTGGTGTTGAATCACTTGAAGCTTCTTTACTATCAGCGTCCTCATTTTTAGTAGTACTTTCAATTTGTTCTTTATATAACATATAGGTATGCGGAATACCCGTATTATTTTCACCGGACCAAGCTTGTTCTGGCTTAGTACCAGTTTCCTTAGAAGTTATTTCTGGACCAATTCTATTTGAATTATTACCAAAATTAGGACCATAACCGTAACTATAAATAGAGTTTCCTTGACCGTTCTTAATAGGTGTAGGGTCACTCGTATAATTATTATGATATAGTACCTCTCCAACTTTTGCAAATTTATAGGTAGTTGTAAACTCTCTAATACCTCCCTGGCTCCAATCAAATTCATACCCGCTACCTAAGTCAGTAGGTACACAATTTATTAAGTTTAATGTTAGTACGGGGTCTGCATCCATTAAAGGCGCAGATAATGAATTATTCTTATTTATATAATGGTATGCATATATTATTATATTCTTAAATTTATTACCTAATCCAATAGGGATAAAATCTCCTGTAAAATTATACCAAGAGCGCATCCAGCTAAGATGCATTTGCTCTACAGTTCTATACTCATCCTCAATCCAAGTAATTGTTACTTCTTCAGGTACTTCTCCAGACTTAAACTCTAAAAATCTGTTATTATTTTTTTCAAAAGACAATTTTGGTGAGCCAATACTTATTTTTGAAATGCGGTATATTGAATCTGATATACCACTTATTTTTGCGAAAAATAAGTTATTTTGGCTATGTGCTAAGCTATAAAGATAATCGACACCTTCTGCTTCTGAAGCTAAATAATCCATACCTGATAATATTATTCCCTATAATTTATTATAATAAAAATTAGTAATTTATTTATATAACCCGATTATGTAGCTGAATAAGCTAAACCAGATTCCTCTTCATCAATTCGCTTAAAAGTAAAATCAAAGTTTAGTTCAACTTTACTACCATCTTTTGAAAATTCAATTTCCGGAACTCCTAAGAATCGTATATTCTTAAAAATATAGTATCTGGCATATAAATTATTGGTGTTATCATGTTGATAATTTATAACTTTTTTACTATATGGTGTAGACGGGTCAGTATAGCTAGCAATAGGTATAAAATTTGTTACTAGGTTATATCCAACATATAAATCTACTTCAAGTTCATTATTAGCGCTATTACTACGTCTTAAAACAGTAACAGGAGATAAAGACTGAGTACTCTCTATATAGCCTTCTGGGTTTTTTGATACTTGAACTAATCTTTGATTATTAAGTATAATTCCAGACGCCTCTAGCATCTTTCGCCATATTTTTAAGTTTTCATCAATACGTACTTTTATAGAGCCCTGATGATTCATATTTATTGCGTTAGATATAACGGGAATAGTCCTATTAACAAAATCAATGCTTTCAGTTTTTAAAGATGGCATTTTAACTGATATGTCTACTATTCTAGCTGGCTCAATATCCACCATATCTGTACTAATTGGCACTCCACCTACTTTAGGAGTAGTAAAAAATACATAAGACATATTTCCCATAAAATCGGGATATCTATGCATTAAGGCTTGAATAGGCGTAGCTGCAGATTGACCTCGTGTACTATCTTGCCATACCCACCTAGCATGTTTATTGTCCGACATATGACTGTCATTATTTATAAGTTTAATATCAAAACTATTTTGTGTTACATATTTTTGGTCTACAAATAAATTATTAAATGTAACTTCTGATCCCAAAGATAAAATTTGTTTTCTAAAAAAAGGTGTATGTGCAGGGTCTGCTGCAAAGGATGAAATATTAAATATAACTAAGCCTTTAGAATTACCAAAATTTGTATGTAAGACTTTACTTTTAGTGTCTGTCCAAGAAGTGTTATTTATGTTATTTGAAAATCTTCCAGAGTCTATAATAATATCTCTTTTTGATTCCATACCATAAACTATAGCATCTATTGGATTTAATAATGAGTGCTTATTAGATGCAATATTGTTGCTTATAGCGTCATTAGTCATAAGTTCATGGTATTCTTTATTTGTGAGACCATAGCCAGTAAGAAAACTTCCAGTAGCCGCTTGTTCTTTGGTTGCGCCTCTAAGCCTATTATTAAGTAAATCTGCATATTTTGAATTTAATGATGACGTACCAGTTTTAGGTTTAATTGCCTCTGATTCTTTATATTGCCAATAATTTCTTAAATGTACTTTTCTAAATTTTTCTTTATCCTCATCTGATAATGTATTACCAGCTTTTAGTGTTCCTTTATTAGATATAAGACCAAGTTCATTTTCTATAGTGCTAGACATGCCCCCACCAAACATATCAACTGCTAATCCAGAGCCTTCTATATTTTGTTGTTCATATTGTCTAATAGCAGATGATGTTTGAGTTAGCAAAGTACCATTAGCACTTAAAGATATACTTGTCATTTTAGGTTCATATTTACTTACACCTTTCCCACCTATTCTTTCTAAGTAGCTATCCCTTAAAGGATTTTCTATAACTATGTCAAAATTTTTAACAGCTGATTTATTTTTAATCATGCTTATAATGGCTTTAAGGTTCATAGTACCTAAATGAGCATCTGAATTTATATTAATTTCTTGAGGTTCTTCAATATTTATAGAAGAATGAGCATATAAGCTAAGGTCTTTTGAATCCTTAGATGGTAATTGTGTTCTCTCTTTTTTTTGCTCTAAAAACTCACTTAAAGTCATATTTATTACCTATAATTATTTGTTTATTGTATTATACGCTGCTGTGGCATCGGTTTCTAAGTTATCATTCATTACCCAAGATTGTTGTAACGCTGGCATATACCCTATAGCCTCTGTATGTTTAATTCTATTTGTTTCATCAGCAGATAATAAATTGGTACTATCTGGGAACTCACCAATAGCAAGATTTTTATAAATAAATGTAAATGTAGTAGTAACTAGGTCACTATTAGATTGATTAAAAGATACGTCGCCGCCGCCAGTAAATAAAACATCCTCAAAAATAAAATATCTTTTAAGAGTATCATCTTTATTATAAAACATATTTCCAGGTAAAATTTTTACTAGAATACTGTATTTTTGATTTTCATTATGTACTCTAGATGGCCTATATCCTAAGTCTTTTTCACTATTTTCAGGTTGTGTAGTATCACCATTACTCGTTATATACCTATTTGCTAAGCCGGCCATACGATTGAATAGTCTCATATATTCCAAGCCATTATCCATTTCAAATGTTAGAGCTGAATTAAAATCATGCTGTAATTTATATCCAGGAACTATATATCTTTGATTTAAAAAGCTATATTCAATTGTATCCGATTTTAAGTCGGGTATTGATACAGATGCTACTCTCGTAGTAAAATCACTATAGAGATCAAGCATAGACTTAGTAGTAGTAGGAAGGCCCTCAGCTATAAGTTTTGCTTCTGGATTACTACTGCCATCTGTATAGAATTTTTTATAAACTTTAGGAGCAGTAGACAAAGATAATAATTTTCGAACTTCTCCTGTATTATTGGATTCTATGATATAAATATCATACATATTTGTCATAAAATCTGGACCAGATGCTATAATATCTCTAATAGCAGAGTTAACATAAGTATGGTCTGTTGCCTCAGATTTTATAAGTTTATTCATGCTAGCTATACGACCAATAGCGAATAAACTATGATTAGTATTAGATGGGATAGTTTCATTACTGGAAGAAATTGTGCCAGTAGTTCTCCTACCTTTCTTAGAATACATTGTGAAGCCAATAGAAGTTGCAACATGCAATTTTCTATCTACTACAGCTTCTTTAAGATTAAAGGATGTAGTAGTTTGTAAATCCATTTCGGATTTTATCATAAATCCAGTTTTATGGGAATTATTGATTGACCTACCAAAAGATGTAGAAAAATGATTATTTGTAGATGCGTCTCTATACATTTTATAAATAACATCACCTATAAATCCTTCACCTACTGGAAGTCCTCCAAACCATCTACCATAATCAACATCAAAAGCATGAGTTAAGTATGGTTTACCCTCATCCCAAGCAATAAAATCATCTTGCTTATAGGATTTCCAAGTAGTATTTTCAATTGTTAAATTTCCTATAGCTCTATTCGCAGCAGCTATCGCATTTTTAGATAATGCGCCGCCATGTCTGAGTTTATAGGATGGTTTGTTGTTTACTTCAATTTTTTCTAAATATTTTAAGAATTCCGGAATAACGGATACTATTTCAGAGGTATTATCACCTTCACCAAGTACATGTATTACTCCATAACCTGCAGCTGGGTCTTCCTTAAAATTATTTATTAGAGGGTCCTTTTCCTCCATTAGAGTTTTAGATTTTGATCTAGGCGCTACTTCTGCATCAGCTTTCGCAACTGATGTACCCGTTTGTATAACTCTATTCTTTTTAGTAGCTTTATTAACTCCCCAAAAAACATATTTTGTATGTTTTAATATTTCCTTATTTTTACTTTTTGTTGTGGCCTCAGTAAATTCTTTTAATGCGTTCGTATCTTGAACTAAGTCAAGCTGTTGTATTATTAGTACATTATCAGCATCTGCGGAATATTTTGATAAAGCCTCATTTGTTTTATTCCCAAATGCTTCCGCTAGAGTAAATCCATCTGTAGTAAAATATTCTGCGTAGTCACTCTTATTCTTATTTGCTAAAGATGACATAGTAACCGGGTCATAAGACGTAAATGCAGCACTATGATTTTCAATAAAGCTAAAATTAGTTGACCATTTTTCAAATGGCTTTATAGTAGAAAATTTATCATTGTAATTATAAACTATTGAAGCAGAAGTTAGCTTTGGTAGCTCTCGTGAAAGAAACGAATCTATTTCTTTTTCATTATATTTTTTAAGAGCATTCTTATTTAATGCCTCTAAATTGGTTTTTCCTTTATTTAATCGTTTTAATAATTCTAATGCAGTAGCTCTATCTAGTTCATGATTGCTATTTGTAAAAGGCTTTGCTTTTTGGGGTGTTGAAATATATGAGGGTTTAGCATTTAATTTTTTATCTATATAATATGACACATCTCCAGAAAGCTCTTTAGAAATTGTAGCTTTATTATTTTCTTTTTGAGAAGAGTTTGTTTGTTTAATAGATTCTTTTATTTTTTTAGAGTCCGGACCAATAGTCATAAATCAATTAGTAAAAAATTAAGTAGATGCGAAAATAAAAGGCTCCTCTTTTGAGGAGCCTCTATTGAGCTAAGTAGTTTTATTAAACTGCACCACCTGAGCCTGTACCAGTAATACCAGTACCATTGTAGAATGGATAATCACAGTCGCCAAACTTAAATGATACAGGATATGTAATTGCTGCGCCACCGTCAGTCTTAAACTGTGGCTGACCAACCTTAGATACCCAAACATCATAGAATGTCCAAGTAGGGTTTGCGTCACCAGTAATAGAACCATCGTCAGCTTTATAAATATCACCAGTAGATGTACCATTGTATGCGCCAGAAAGTGCTGTAACTTTAACTGTACCAAGAGCTGCTGCCCAGTTAGCAACACCACCATTTACAGGGTCTGTAACCATCATCTCCCAGTTTACAAACTCACCATAAAGTGCATATGCTGCATCAAGTACGAATGTAAGCTCGAATTCACGGTTAAATGTCTGCTTTGAAGCAGGACGCTTCATAGTAACACCATGATATGAAATATCATAACCATCATTAGCCGCATCAGGAATGGTAAAGCCATCTACACGAGTAGTAACAACGGAACCGCCATCAGCCCAAGGGAACTGAATGCTAACATCAAACATGTTGTCCATGGCGTCGGCGCCACGGTTAACTAATGCCTGAATAGCTGTAGAATTTGCTGCCATTTTATTTCTCCTATAGAAGTTTAATTAGAATATATTCTAATGTAAATTAGTTATATTTTAATTGTCTAAATTAGGAGATTTATGATAATATATAATATTAGGTATTTTATATTTGATGTGTCATCAATTTATTATGCAGAGTCTTAAAGCAGGCTCTAGCATATTGTAGAACCTTATCTTTAGTGGTATCTGTCCAAATAAATACTTGGGATTCTACTATATGTCCCTCTGTATTTAATCGTGCTACCAAAATAGCGTTACTTTCATTCTCCATCGTGCAAAGGCAGACGGACTCACCATCACTTCTAGATTTGTGCTTAAGGATTCGATAATTTAGAATTTCTAAGTCCTTTATAGATCCAATTGGTGCTTTTTTCCGCATAAAAAATTAGCTGCAGATAACACTGCAGCTTTTCCTTTTATTTAGATTGTTTATTAAGATGCTCGATATAGGTAAATAGCTGTTGATTATAGATACCAACGCCATTATTTAAGTCTGACTGTAGAGCTGCAAAGCTTTTTACAATAGCCTTAAAATATGTATCTCGCTGTCTTTCTGATTTTTCTTTGGCGTCCTTACAAGCAGCTAAACGTTGGTTATCCTTTTTAAGTGCTTCTGTATCATATGTTGCAACTGTTTGCGCCATAACTGCTGGTAAGCCATATGTAGAACTATGCCTATCTGGCTCATTCCATCTATTAAAGATATCCGCATATTCAATATTTGCATCAGTATTCTCTTCAACAATAGAACGATATGCAATTAAGGATTGTTCAAGCATTTTAAGATGTTCAAGCCCACTATTTACGGATGCGATAAGGTTTTCTTTAGTTGCTTGAATTGCGCTAACATCTCCCTTATTTAAGGAGTCTGGTACATATGCCATAGATTAGTCCTCCTTAGTAAAGTGGAAGAGAGTATTTTTTGGGAATAGCCCAATAGATTCGCGAATAAGTAAATCAGAAGATGTTTCAGTAGATTCTACTACCATAATTCCTCTTACTGGCGAAGGTACTTTACCACCATGAATCAAAACAGCATCTTCAGGAACAGCAGGCGCTTCTGGCTCAACATGTGTTGGATAAATAGCAGGCTTAGCTGCAATGTCAAAATTTGCTGAACCCATAGCATTTTTATCCGCTACTTCACGCTTTTTATAAGTAATAGTATCTGTAACTCCAGGAATATTTAATTCTTTTACCTTCTCAAATCCTGCATCATTAGCATTATTATCTAATGCTGTAGTTGTAGCATTTAATGGAACAATAAAATATTTCAAGTTCATTCCTTCTGGAGCAACAAACTTAACTGATTTTAAGAAATCTTCTATATTATGTGGTTCTTGTGTTAGAAACATTATCGAAATCCTCTAATTACTAGCTAATATAATCTATAAATTAGTTAGTAATCTAACTACTAATTAGATTAACGCTACTATAGAATATATAGTAGAGCTATTATATTTTATGGAGGAAATAGCCATGGACAATACTAATGAGAATCTTCCTCAGGGTACCCTTACTCTCAACGGCCAGGTAATTACTGAGTCTCAGCTTCAGGCTGAAAAAGAGAAAGTAGAGGGTACTAATCAGGTAATTCGCGAAACTAAGCCTGGTGAAAATCACACACTTACAAGAATGCGCGGATAATAGGAGTTTTAATGTTATTTGATGCTATTTTTGTAGATGTATTTAACCTAGCTTATAGAAAAAGTAGCAGTGACGATTATAAAAAGATTGCAAATGAATTTATTGATTTCTTAAATAAAGAAATTAAAAGCCATCTTGACGGTGATGGCACAATTTATTTACTTTTTGATCCACTACCAAAATCTGATTTAGGTTTATCAAAATCCTTTAGATATTCGCCTAGATTAAGAAATTCTATAGTGGGTTCATATAAGAAAAATCGTTTTGCTAATCCACATGTAGGTGAAGCAGTTAAATTATTAAGAAAATATTATGCCTTTAGAGGTGATAAAATTAAGATTTGCATTTCTGATGAGCTTGAAGCCGACGATTTCGTAGAGCAGCTTCTTAAAAAAGAAACAGGAAATGTTGCCTTAATTACAACAGACTTTGACTGGGCACGTTATATCTCGGACAGGGTTGTTATGATAAACAAAGGCTTCGATAAGCCTTATACCAAGGAACAATACTTAAAAGACAATGGATTGATTCCTACTATTGCGACTGTAACATTAAAAAAAGCAATTTTTGGAGATCCATCCGATAATATTGATAGTATTTTTGAATCAAAGAAAAATTATTATGAAGGCAATATGAAAGATGTCGCAAATATGATGCTTTTATATATTGCTAAAGAAAATATGCCTTTTAAGGAAGTTGAAGAACATATCAGAACTGCTTCTTTCCAAACTTTATTCAAAATTAAAGATAAAAATCCATTAGAAGAATTTGAGTATCAGCTTATATCTGTTGACCCAAATGTGGGCTCGCCTTATAATACTCTAATAGATAATATTCGAGTTATTAAGAGTCGTTGTGATAATATTGATAAATATATTCAATTTAAGCCAGAAGATAATAAGTATAATTTGCTAATGGAAAGTATGATGGGAAGAACACCAGCAACTAAAAAATCTTTAACTTTTGGAACATTAAAAGCTTAAAAATAAAGCTCCTCATTTGAGGAGCTTTTTATTAGTCAAAATAAATTTCAGCAATATCTAGTTTATTTTCTTGAGCATTAATATAATTCACTATATAATCAGGATATATGCTTGGATATAACATAGGCATATGTATTCTATATGATATAACTTGTTTAGATATTAAATCTAATATATAATATGTATCACTATATATAGGTTTAGGGTCGCTTAAAAATCTAATATAGCCCTTAGAGTTTTTCACATAGTTAAGTCCTTGTGTTCGTAGTCTATTATTTACATCATCAATAATATTAAATGTTTCTATTTTAGAATTTTTATTATCTTTATTAAAGATAATCGTTCTATAAATACCCTCATATTTATTTATATTATTATTATAATCTGTGGATTTTACATATCTAATATAGGGGAATTCTTTACTGACTGCTAGATTAATAATCTCTTTCATATTTCAATTAAAATAATCTACCTCCTCATCCTCAAAATTTTGGATTATTCTGCCCATATTATCTCTGTCTATTACGGTATAGCCTGCCATATAACCCGGCATCCAAATATATTTTGTTAAAAAGTCCTCTTCAGGTGCATTTATATTCCTTTTGATATATGTTCTATTTTTTAAGTAGTCCATATAAGTATCAGACCACGATGCTTGCTTTTTAGTGACCTCCATAGATTCTTTATACAAATCTAAGTTATAAGTATCATACTTAAATGGGCCATCATCATAAATTATATATGCAGTATCTTTAATAGAAGTTCTATATTCCTTAGGCGTAGTTTGACCTTTTTCTAAATCTGTAAGTTTTATGCAATCTGGAAAAAATAAACTATTACGAAGAATATGGTCACAAATAATACTTTTAATTTCAAAAGGTACACAAAGAATAAATATAGTAAAATATGATAAGATAATAATTGTATGTATAGTAGCTGATAAATTAAGACGTTTTCCAAAAAAGAGATATACTAGCCAGGCTAGATTAAAGGGACACATAATATAAGCTAAAATACCACCTATCTTATTCCACTTTTTATAGTATTTTTCAGTCTTATTCTTCATATTTATAATATGCCAATTAAAACTTAAAAGTATAGACTTTTTATATTCAAAAAACATATTATATGAAATGATAGTATTTTTAGATATAGATGGCGTTTTAGATTCATTAAATTGGTTTAAGAGTCCATTAAGAAGACTAAGAAAAAATTATCGTACCGAAATGGCAACTTATATAAGCCCAAGAAATCTTTTTTGGGTAAGTCTTTTTTGTAAAATTACAAAAGCAAAGGTTGTTCTTTCATCATCTTGGCGCTATGGGTGGAATGAGGATGGTACTATTTGTCAAGATAATAAAGGTCGTTCAGTAGTTCCAACAGATAAATTATTAAGAAAACATGGCATGCCAATTTATTCAGTTACACCAAGTGTAGCAGAATTAAAGAATGAATATGAAATTGACTGGTCTATCGTACCTGATTCATTTATGCAGTTTCATGATGATGAAAAAAATGAATTGGTAATTTCTAAAGAAAAATTTATTAAGTATGCTCGTGGCGCTCAAATTTTAGCTTGGATAGAACAACATAATTATAATGATTATTTTCAAATTTTTGAAGATGATTATTCTGATGTAATTTGTTTTAAGTGTTTGGATAAGCATACTATAAAGTCTCGATTCTATGGTAGAAACGCTGGTTTTGGATATAAACAATTTATAATTGCGATGAAAAGGTATAAAAAATGGATGAAGCAGAAAAAACAGAACAAAAACTAGCAGATGTAGTAAAATATGTAAAGCCAAAAATATCAATGCCACTTATAAAAATTTCTAAGTATAAAAAAGAATATGATTTATGTAAAATTTTTTGTAAAGATAATAATGCAAATTCAACTGAGCATTATATTATAAGACCAGATTTAAATAAATCAAAAACTTATAATTATGATATTTATGAAAAGAATAAAGAAAAGCCTTTTTTAGGATTTAATGAATTTGCTGCAGTTCCTTCTCCAATGATGAATTATGAAGCGCATGAAAAATGGCATAAAGCAATGGATGAAGTTAAGGAAATTGTAGAAGAATCTATAGGATATTTTAATGAATAATAATGGATTTGGACTTCTAGTAAAACAAGATAAGTCTCATAAAAGATGGTATAAAAATCTTTTTAAGATTCTTCTTAATAAAGATAGTATAGAATTAAATCATTTTACTGTAACAAAAAGCCAAGTTGATATAGAAAATAATGGTCGTTTAATAAAAACTATTGTATTCAATATTGTAGAAAAGGCTACAGGTGAACTATATCAGTTATATACTAATGGTCTACACTTTCCTTTTCAGGCTATGGATAATATTAATAAAATCTGGCAAAGATTTATGAGTGATATAAATTTGAATATGAAAGAAGAAATAGTAAATATAAAAGCTTATGATAAAACATCTGAATATGAACGAGCCAGAGATAATATAGTAAAAATGGCTAAGGTTGGCAGAAAATATATTTTTGAAGATTTTCAAATTGAGCTATACCCAAATTATATAGATGTATGGCATAATAACACGCCTCTATTTCAATGGACAATGTATTTTGTGGCAGGAAGCAAAGATGTAATAAAAGATACTGATATCAATGCTGTAATAACACGTTTAGCAAATATAGATACATATGATGATAGTACTGTATACTTTAATGATTAGGCGGTAAAAAATGACTATAGAAGAATTCGATAAAATACAGAAAGAATATCGCCAGTATTATGATATTATGCTTGATTTAAATAAGGCAATTATGGATATTATTGATGTTCTAATTGGTCATTATAAAAAGTACCTTGAAATAATTAAAATTGACCCAACTGTTACAGCTGACGGTCCCACTTTAGCAGTAGAGTTTACAGTAAATAAAAATGATTATATGGTATTCCAGATGTATAAAAAAGGTACACAAAACATATATAATGTTCTTGGCTTTGATAATCCACCACAAGACTGTTATCCCGAATATACAATATATAACGGATTCTTAACAGAAGATATGTTTAATGCTTTTAATGATTATATGTGCAGAATAACAGGAAAGAAATTAAAACCTATTGAGTTTATTAAGTAAATAAAAAGCCAGCTTAAATGCTGGCTTTATTATTATTTTAATTAATATGTACTTTTAAGGTGTATACATATATCTATATAAAAAAGGTACTATTCTGTTCTAATAATTGAAACTTGACCATGTACGATTTTGTCTGGATATGTCTTATAATCACTATATATATCATGATTATCGTAAGGTACTACTTTAATTGTAAGTGTATCACTAGTTTGTAAAGTATACGTAAATTCTCCCTCGTCATCATCATGTGAGTTTTTAAGTTCACCATTTATATATACATAGAAGTAGGTATCTCCATCTTCTCTAGTGTCCGTTAATCGTACTGTATACTCGCCATTTTTTGTAATTATATAATTATGAACTCCAGTAATATTCACTTCGCTGATATTATCATTAAGAATATCATCAGCTTCTATCAGATTAAATTTTCTTAAAAGGTCTATATTATTAAATAGATCAGGCCTTAGTAAGTCAGGTTTACAGATTATATCCTCAAGTTTACCACAGTTTTTAAACATGCCATCTTCTATATAATCAACGCTATCAGGAATAGTGACTTTTTTTAAGTTTGGGAAAAATTTAAGACCTAAATATTGACCACCATAGATATTACCATATGTATCATATGTATCAATATAACTAGTACTTAAACGTTTAATACCATCAGGAAAAACAATTTCTTCTACACAATCTGGCCATATTCCATTAGAATAGTTCATAACAAAAAATGGTTGATTCTCAGCTACAATACTCTTAAAAACTTCTAGGGTATCAATAACTTTTGTAGTAGACTTTAATCTAATGAGACTTAAATCTTGTGAATCGTCTAATTGGAATCCGGTATCTTTAACATCGGATACATTATATTCAGTATAAGTTATACCACCGTCTAAGCTTATACTGATTTTTCCGTCGTTTGTTTTTAGTGTATCAAAGATTATTTTCATAACAAATTAGTGAGATAAATAATTAAGGCCTAATTATAAAATGGTAAATCCCACAATTTTTAATTTTTATGACTACCTAAAAAATCCCATGGCGGATTATTGTGTTTCAAAATATCAGTCAAAAACAATTTATACTTTAGAAGATTTTGAAGAATTAACAAGAACATTAAGATATACCCGCTTTGCAATAAAAAATAATAAGAAACAATCTATTGGAGACCAAATACGGCTTTTATTAGCAACTAAAACCAATGACTTTTTATATCTAGACGCAGACTGTTACATTCCTGATTTTACAGAAATCATAGCTAATAAGAATTGTACTGCGTATATACCATATATTAAAAAAATAAATAATGGCTCATTTTTCTATACAGATAAATCTTGCGAGTTTAATAATTATTACTTTAATTTATATGAAACAGTAGATGAGGAAGACTTATGGTTATCAAACTTGGACTTCTTTAATAAGCACCCATTTAAGCAAGATTTTGAACATCATAAGTCGGGAGATATGAACTTATTAGATTCTGTAAAACTAAGACATTTTTATATAAGCCATTTTTATAGATTTAAGAGGCTATTTTCAGATATAGATAAAGTATATTATAGCTTTGATAATTTTAACGCAGCTGTACCAGTTCTATGGATGTTTGACCATTGTCCATTACATAATCAAATTATAAAAATATTTGGAAAAGAAATCTGGTTCTATGAGACTGTATGTGACTTTATTCCACAGGATGATCTAGTAAGGCTATTTAAGGAACAAATGAATTATACATATCAAAAGAACCTTAAGTTTATTGAAGTATAAAAAGATAATATAAACAGGCATGTTTCCATTGTAATATAGCAATAAGATTGAATATAGAATATTCTTATATAGAGATATCATTAGATAACTTTAAAAGAATATAGATATAATACAATATATAAATGTATATAAGTAATCTATATAGATAGATATACTATATAAGCATAACGTAATATATAGATATAATATAGTATATAGATATATGTATAGATGCAATATATAGGTACAATATAGTCTATATATACAAAATTTTGTGCAAGGGCTTGCATGTATTTTTTTCAAAAAAGCCACCCCCGGGGGCCTAGGTATACATTTTTCCAGGAAAGAGAGACAAAAAGGGCCTAGGAGAGTTTGAACTACATAAAAGAAGTAGAAAAAAGCCCCTCTGGAAAAATCTTGTGCACAGCATCATACTCAAAAACTGAGACAGGCCCACCCCCGAGTCAACTCAATCCACCATAAAAAAGTCACCAAAATTTCCAGCCACCAAAAATGTTTGAACCAGATAACTTTTCCAGACGAGAAGTCTGGTAGGATAAAATGCTAGGTACCATTCTTCCTGGTGGCTTTTCCAGGTGAGGAGCTAGGTATATATGTCTCCTGACTTAACTTTCTAGTCTAGAGGAGGATGGGGAGAGGATAGTAGATGGGAGCTTAGCCCCCTCTATGTGCATATACCCTGCTAGCCTACCATGTTAGGAACACCAGCGTTGGCACAGGCTATATCCCTCAGGGTAGTT
>AUXO014899231.1_pt1 | contig 26126 bp, 18 predicted proteins | sample 768731 | NCBI WGS metagenome assembly AUXO01 (sample SAMN02715735, study PRJNA202380) | gut metagenome | biome: sheep rumen | host: Ovis aries | place: New Zealand: Palmerston North | reverse complement strand
GGAATTCTTCCCCGGACCTCTTATTCGCTCTAGCCGCGAAGGGCTCTTCATTTCTTTCTCATGGAAGAAAGAAACGAAGCAAAGAAAGTCCACCGGCTGCACGGATTTCAGTAAAAATCGGCCACTGCAGGCTAAAACGCAAAAACTCGGAGCTCTGCTCCTCAAACAGTTTGCGTTTCTTAACGCCTACAGCTACCCGATTTTCTTAACCTGAAATCCATGAGGCCGGAATCCTCTTCCTTTTGGGGCGACATTGCTTCGCTCGTCGCCGGTGGGTGTTTTCATGTCTGGTGGGTTTGATGGCGCAACCTCCGTCGACGAGCGTCAGCGTTGTCGACCACCAAAGAACCAGGTCCGGCCTCATAAATTTTGCGTGAAGAAAACAGTGCGGACTTTCCGTGAAGAAATGCTCACCTGTTTGAAGAAGCGGAGCTTCTGAGTTTGAGCATTTTAGGAAAGAACGTGCTGTTTTTAGCAAAATTCATGCAGCCGGCGAATTTCTTTTTTGGTACTTTTTTCTTTTTTCGCGAAAAGAAAAAAGTATGAAAAAGTATTATCTTTGCACCAAAATCTATATTTTATGGCTGTTTCAGTTCAGATTAATCCTAAGTATGAGGGACTGCGGAAGTTCATTGAAGGTATTCCTGCAATCTTCGACATGGTGGGGCGGGAAATCTATCACCTCCGCAATGTGATCAAGGTGTTTAAGGCACCCAATGGGATGCAGGTGAATGTAAAGCGGTTTCATGTACCTTCTGGGCTGAACAGGCTGGTCTACTCCTGGGGGATCCGTAAACCGAAGGGAGAAAGGGCTTTCCTGTACCCTGAAATCTTGCTGAGCAAGGGCATTGGGACACCAGAGGCTATCGCTTTGATAGAGGAGCGGGGGCCCCTTAACCTCTTAGGATACAGCTACCTGATTACGGAACAAATAGACTGGGGACATACGTTCTACGACTTTGGAAATGCCGTTCCTGGGGAATATGAGGAGGCAGCTAAGGCACTAGCTCAGTACGCAGCCCACATGCATGAGAACGAGGTGTTACACAAGGATTTCACCCCAGGAAACATACTCTGGAAACGGGATGAGGAGGGATTCCACTTTTCTATGGTGGACATCAACCGCATGTATTTTGGCCCCGTGGACAAGAAAATGGGCCTCTTAAACCTGAAGAAATTCTGGGGCCCTAAACGCTTTACGGAGATTCTAGTGGAGGAATATGCCCGGCTGAGGGGTTATGACGTGCAGGAGGCTGTAAATCTGGTCCTGGATGCCCGGAAGAAGTTCTGGACCCGCTACCAGAAAAAGCATGAGGTTCCGTTTAAACTGGAACTGTAACCTGCTAGACTAGTCCATCCGGCTAGTCTTTTTTCGTTGCTTTCCTACAATTCTTAGCCAACTCACACCCTTGGCAGGCAGTATAGCATTCCTGGCCGGCCTGCTTCAGGGAGCGGTAGGCTCTGATGGCAGCATAAGCCACGCTAGCTGCCAGAATCAGGAATACTATAATGTACTGCCACATATATTAAATGAACAAGGTTCCTACTTGGTAAACCAGGGCGGAAACTACCCAGGCCAGAGCAGTGGTGTAGAAGGCTGCGAAAAAGGCCCACTTCCACTTGCCGGTCTCTCCCTTGATGGCAGCTATGGTAGCGATGCAAGGGAAGTACAGGAGCACAAAGAGCAGGAAGGCATAACAGATGAGTACGGCATGCTTACTGGCCTCTTCTTGGCTCAGGCCTTGCTTCTGGGCTATGTCCTGAGTGATTTCATTCCGTAGAATCTCGTATTTGCCTCCCTCGTCATTGAACTCACTGTCGTCGGCGAAAGAATCATCATCACTATAAAGAACGCCCATGGTAGAGGCTACAATCTCTTTAGCGCCCACACCAGCTACCAAGCCTACATCCAGCTTCCAGTTGAATCCCTGTGGGCTGAAAACCGGCTCTATGGCTTTTCCTATCCTACCGATGTAACTCTGCTCCTGCTGAGCCTGACGGTCCAGCTCCTCATGATGAGGGAAATAGCCCAGTGCCCAGACAATGATAGATGCTACCAGAATAATGCCTCCCATCTTCTTGAGGTACTGTTTGCCCTTCTCCCAAGTATGGCGGCACACAGCCTTCCAAGTAGGGAAACGGTAAGGTGGCAGCTCCATCACAAACGGAGTGTCCTCACCCTTAATCAGGAACTTGGTGAAGATGCGACTCATGATAAACGCCATGAAAATGCCTACCAGATAGAGCGAGAGCATGATGATCCACTGCATGTTCTGGGTGAAGAAGGCACCGATGATCATGATGTAGATAGGGATGCGGGCTTCACAACTCATGAGCGGAAGGATGAGCATGGTGACCAGACGGGAGCGGCGGCTCTCTATGGTACGGGTGGCCATGACGGCAGGCACGTTGCATCCAAAGCCCATGATAAGTGGAATAAACGACTTACCATGAAGGCCCATCTTGTGCATCAGGCGGTCCATGATGAAGGCTGCGCGGGCCATATAGCCGGAGTCTTCCATGAACGAGATGAAGAAATACAGGATGAGAATCTGAGGCAGGAACACGATGACGGAACCCACACCTCCGATGACACCATCGATGAGCATAGCTTTCAGCGGCCCTTCAGGGAACCACGTGGAGACTTGGTCGCCCAGCCAAGCTACCCCCTCTTCTATCCAGTCCATGGGGTATGCTCCCAGGCGGAAGGTGACCCAGAACATGAACGCCAAGAAAGTAATGAAGATAGGGAATCCCAGGATTTTATGCGTCATGATGCCATCTAGCAAGTGAGTAACCCGGTAAGTGTCTTTCTTGTTGCCAGTAACATAGCCAGCTTCCTCCAGGGCGCCATGGATAAAGCCGTACTTGGCATCCATGATAGCAGTCTCTGTGTCCTCGTTCATTTCCTCCATGACACGGGCTGCCGCATCATCGCGGTGCTTCAGAATCTCCTCAGCATCAGGGAAAGTCTTCACATAGTCCTCTACTTCCCGGTCGTTCTCCAGCAGTTTGATAGCCAGGTATCGGGTAGAATAGCGTTCCCTGACGGATACTTCCTGTTTCAGGTGCTCCTGAATCTCAGAGATACCGTATTCCAGCTCATGTCCGTGATTGATGTGGATATGACGGAAATGAGGTCTTTCACCTTCCATACCCTCATACTCCTCAATGACCTCATGGAAGAGTTCCTTCACGCCTTGACCAGTGGTGAAGACAGTGGGCACCATGGGCACACCGAAGAGTTGGGACAGCTTGTCGTAATCCACATTATCGCCCCGTTTTTGGGTCTCATCGAACATATTCAGCGCCACTACCATGTGCACGTGCATATCGATGAGTTGGGTGGTGAGGTAGAGGTTACGCTCCAGGTTGGACGTGTCGATGACATTGATCACCACATCCGGTGTCTTCTCCACCAGCTGCTTCCGCACATAGAGTTCCTCTGGTGAATAGGCAGAGAGAGAATAAGTACCCGGAAGGTCTACCAAGTCGAAGTGATAACCCTCGAATTCCGCATGCCCCACCTTAGCATCTACAGTCACACCGGAGTAGTTTCCTACACGCTCATGAGCACCGCTTGCAAAGTTGAACAGGCTGGTTTTCCCACAGTTAGGATTTCCAACGAGCGCCACATTAATGGTTTTTCGCTTTTCTTCTGCAGCCTTACGAAGCTGTTTAGCTGTGAGCGGTTTCTCTGTAGGGTCTTGAGAGTCCACCTCCATACCCGGCAGGATTTCCTCCTGCATTTGCATTTTCTTAGCCTCCTCCTCAGAAACCACCTCTATCAGCTCAGCCTCACTGTGACGCAGAGAGACCTCATAGCCCATAATTTTATATTTCACAGGGTCCTTGAGCGGTGCATTGAGCAGCACCTTCACCAGTTTCCCCTTGATGAAGCCCATCTCGATGATTCTCTTTCGGAAACCACCGTGGCCTAATATCTTGACGATAACCGCTTTTTCACCGGTTTTCAGTTCAGAAAGTTTCATTCTCTGTCTACCTTATTTATTTTAGATGCAAAGGTAATCTTATTTTTTTGCATTCGGATTGCAAAAAGGGGAAGAAAAGGGGAAATACCTAAAAGTGGGTAGTTTTCATTTTGCCCTCAACCTCACTAACACCGGATAGTGATCCGACCACTTAGCCTGGTCCAGAACCTGGACATGACGGAGGTCAAAGTGATGGGAATAGAGCACATGATCCAGGCGGAGGAAGAGATTATAGGCATGATAGGTAACACCGAAACCAGAACCTCCCTCCCACCAGGCATCCTGAAGCTGGGTGCCCTGGATGGTATTCAAGGCATAGGAACCACTGATATCGTTGAAGTCGCCTGCCACGATGGTAGGCACATCGCCGATAGAATCCAGTTCTGCACGGATGAGGTCGGCCTGAATAGCCCTACAACGGTAACCAAATTCCGTGCGATTAACGTATTCTTCCAGTCCATCGCTCCACTCCTGTTCCGGTTTCATGGCCCGGCGAGCTACCGTGTACTGGTTGGACCGCAGGTGACAAGCTATGACATGAATTCTGCCACTAGGATGGAGCACATCCATTCCAAAGACCGTGGGATAAATCTGGAACTGATTCTTCGGGTTATAGACAGAGTCCACTACTGTTTCCCAGCGAGGGTCATCTTCCTTCATCTGGATGCGGTGAAGGTTCTCTACCGGATACTTGCTCAGAATCACATCCCCCTCATAATACGGGTAATGCTTCACAATCTTGAAGCCCCGTTCCCAATGGCCAGACTCCTGCAATATCATCATATCCGGGTAGATGGAGTCCAGATAGATCTTCATGGAATCAGGATGCACACCCGCCACATTGTAGGTGAGGAAACTGAAAGTAGTGGAATCCTGAGGTTCAGCCTGCCACTCTTCCTTATAGAACGGATCTACGGGATAGGTCTGGGTGGTCTTGTTCAGCCAGATGGTGAGAATCAAGAGAATCAGCGCTATCTTCCAGTGCCCCCAGATGACCAAGAGGACTGTGACTAGAAGGAGAAAGAGGATGAGAATGGGAACCGCTAGAATGTACATGATAAAAGGTTAGGAACCTCCCCCCGATGGGGAGAGGTTCCGATATAAAGTTATTTTTTTAAGAAAGGAATCTTATCCAGAAGGGCTTTCAAGGTACCCTTCAAGTCTTTCTGACTGTGATGGTGATGGTGCTCAGACTTATCACTACCATAGCCACCATAAGAGCCACCGTAACCATAGCTGTGATAGCCATAGTGGTAGCCGTAACGACCGTGAGCAGAAGTAGTACCGTTGAGCAAAGTGGTCAAGTTGGTAAACTTCTTCTCATCGTAGTACTGCTGGATGACAGGAATCATTTCACGCTCCAACAGCTCAGCACGGATGACGAAGATGGTCATGTCTACCCACTTCTTGATAATGGAAGTATCGGCTACCAATTCCACTGGAGGAGTATCTAGGAATACATAGTCGTACTTCTCACGCAAGCTATTGATCAACGCTTCCAGACGGTCGCTCAAAAGCAACTCTGCCGGGTTAGGTGGAATCTTGCCCACAGCCACAAAGTCCATACCTGGCGTACTTTCTACCGGATAGATAGGACATTCAGAATACTGGCCTGCCAGATAGCCACTGATACCCTTTTCAGGAGTATTTACCAATTTACTAGACGTTCCCATACGGAGGTCGAGGTCGATGACACAGACCTTCTTTCCACTAATAGCCAAAGCTGCAGCGATGTTGATGGTCAGGAAACTCTTTCCACTACCAGGATTGGCACTGGTAAGCAGTACCACCTTACGCGGATAATCTTTATCATTAGTCATGAACTCAAAGTTGGTACGAATCACACGGAAGGCCTCGTTGATAATGTCACGCTTCTGCGGCTTCACCACAATCTCCATGCCCAGGGTCTTACCGGACTTCTTGCTATAGTACTGAGGTACCTCACCCAAGTAAGGAACAGTAAGTTTCTCGATATCTTTCTTGCCGCGCACTTTAGTGTTAATCATCTCCTTCAGATAAAGCAATACCAAAGGAATGGCCAGACCCAGAAGAAGTGCAATAGCCAGAATCTGCTTGGTTTTAGGGCTAGTAGGTTTTGGACTACCCATAGGTGGGTTCACCACGCGTGTATTATAAGCGGTGAAAGCCTGACCCAGCTCATTTTCCTCACGCTTCTGGAGCAAGTAGAGGTAAAGTTCCTCCTTAACCTTCTGCTGACGCTCTACGCTGAGTAGGTATTTCTGCTGGTTAGGATTGCTAGCCAGACGACCGGTATTGGTAGAAACCGTACTCTGCTGACCACGGATACGCTCGTTCAGCATGGCCTGTTCATTGTCCAAACCAGACAGGATAGTACTGCGGATACTACGCAGTTTGGTATCGATATCCTGCACCAAAGGGTTACTTTCAGAAGAATTAGCCACCAGGTTATTACGCTGAAGCACCATACTATTATATTCCTTGAACTGCTGCTCGATGGCCGGATTACTCAAACCACTGTTTTCAGGAAGCAGCTGATTATTTCCTCCCCGCTGCAGATGCTGTTTCAGGTAACGAACCATGTAGAGCTGGTTGTTCAGTTCCGTAATAGCATTCGTAGCCTGAGCTGCCTGGTTCATATAGACGTTGGTCTGAGCTTCATTGTCCACAATCAGGTTCTCACTCCGATAAGAACTGATGCTGTTGTCCACATTACCCAATTCAGACTCGATAACCTTCAGACGCTCATTGATAAACTCACTAGTGCTGACTGCTACTTCATTTTTGTCCTTCACCCATGTTTCACGGCTCACCGCAATCAAGGTGTTCAGGAAATCTTCAGCCCGCTGGGTATTTACATCCCTATAGGTCATATCGATGATGGTAGCCTGTTTGTTGCTGATGTTGACCCCTAACCTAGCACGAACTACATCTTGCATGGTATACAAACCTGTGCGGGTAACATATATTTTCAGAGCTTTCTCAGGTTTCCGGTAATAAGGAGACTTGTCAATGACCATTTTACCTGCCACAGTAGAAAGTGTATCGCCCAACTTACCGAAATACACATTTCCCTCAGACTCCCCATAGTTGAAGTCGGACACCGTGAAATTCTCATCGGGTTTAAGCTGCAAGACAAAACTCAAGCCTGCATTATCGGCCAGTTCCTTTACCTCTGCCTGCACAGGCAAAGTGCTGCCATAAAGGGTATTCTTATGGAAAGTGCCATCTACACTATAACTGTAATCCAAATGCAAACGCTTGATGGTTTCCAGAATCATTGCCGGCATTTGCAGCGTCAACGCCTCATTGTTTACGTTGCTTGCCTCCTGGAACAAGCCCATTTCACTAGCACCCCCCAACTGGCTCATTAGGGATTTGCTGCTTTTGGCATCTTCCTTAATGAGGACAGAAGCCTGACGAGTGTACACCTTAGGAGTGCGTAGGATATAAGCGGTAGCTAAAGCCAGACAGAGGAGAACAGATACCACGTACCACCACCAGTGTGAGAGACTGAGCAGATAAAGATCGTGGAAGGTCACCTCATTGACCTGCTGTACTTGCTGATTTTGCTGTGCCATATTACTTCACAATTAAGACAAGGATACTGGTGAGCAGAGAGGCCAGAGAAATCCAGAAACTAGTACTCAAGACATTGTTACCATTGACGGTGGTCTGACGCTGACGGAAATCGTTAGGATCTACATAGACCACATCGCCCTGGCGCAAGTAATACGCAGGACTGTTCGTCATTTCACTCAGGGAGTTCAGGTTCATGGTATAGGTACGAGCCTCATTACCCTCGTGACGGATGACCTTTACATTATAACGACGGCCCTGAATATTCAAATCGCCTGCCATACCGATGGCATCGAGTACGGTTACCTTATCCTGCGTGAGCTGGAAACGACCAGGGTTCTTTACCTCGCCCAGTACATCGATAAACATATTGGTAAACTCTACTGTGACCACAGCATCGTTACAAAGATTCTTAGAAATCAACTGGTCCTTAATGGTATGGGCTATTTCCTGACGGTTCATACCCGCAATCTTTATGGAACCTAAAACAGGGAAATCGATGGTACCATCATTGTCCACTGTATAGGTGCTGACAGCCATCTGGCCAGTAGCCACGTCCACGTTGTTAGTACCCACCCTACGCGCATACACCGGCAAGTTGAACAAAGCTGCCAAAGCCGGCTCACGGCTGTTCACCACTATAGTTAGCTTGTCTTGTGGCTGAATACGGATATCACTAATCTGGGCAATCTGCATGGCCACATTTTCCTGTGCATCCTGAAAATAGCTCACATCGGTAGGCGACTTACATCCTGCCAAAGCTACCAGTGCCACTAATCCTATCAAAAAAGATTTTTTCATTTTAATACTCTCAATTATATCTATTCTTATACATGTCTTCGTAATATTTCTCGTACTCTCCGCTGGTGATGTTATCCATCCAAGCCTCGTTTTCCAAGTACCATTTGACAGTTCTCTCTATACCTTCCTCGAACTGGAGAGAAGGTTCCCAACCCAGCTCTCGCTGCAGCTTAGTGGAATCTATGGCATAACGGGCATCATGTCCCAGGCGGTCGGTCACAAAAGTAATCAAGTCCATATCGGCACCCTCTGGACGCCCTAACTGACGGTCCACCGTACGGATGATGGTCTTGATGATATCGATGTTCTTCCACTCGTTGAAGCCACCGATATTATAGGTTTCAGCCACCGTTCCATGATGGAAGATAACATCGATGGCCCGTGCATGATCCTCCACATAGAGCCAGTCGCGCACGTTCTCTCCCTTTCCATAGACAGGAAGCGGGCGACGATGACGGATATTGTTGATAAACAACGGAATCAGTTTCTCCGGGAACTGGTACGGGCCATAGTTGTTAGAGCAGTTGGTCACGATAGTAGGCATGCCATAGGTATCATGATATGCCCTGACAAAGTGGTCCGAGCTAGCCTTGCTAGCGCTGTATGGAGAATGCGGGTTATACTTGGTGGTCTCATAGAAGAAATCCTTCCCATAAGCCAAGTGATGCTGCGCGCTGGAAGCCGTAGTGGTGAATGGAGGCTCCACTCCTTCCGGGTGAGTCATTTCCAAAGCTCCATACACCTCATCGGTAGAGATGTGGTAGAACCGCTTCAGCTCATAGCGTTCCGGGAGAGACTCCCAGTAGAGACGAGCTGCCTGGAGCAGGCTGAGTGTACCCATCACATTGGTACGGGCAAAGGTGAACGGATCCTTGATGGAACGGTCCACATGGCTCTCGGCCGCCAGATGGATGATACCATCTACATGCTCGTCCTGCATGAGCTGATAGAATGCCTCAAAATCACAGATATCCATCCGCACAAACTTATAGTTGGGCTTATCCTCCACATCCTTTAGGTTGGCCAGATTCCCTGCATAAGTAAGTTTGTCCAGATTGATGATATTATACTCCGGATATTTATTCACGAACAGACGCACCACATGACTTCCGATGAAGCCTGCTCCGCCTGTGATGACGATATTTCTTTTTGCCATAGTTTAATCCAATCCTGTACCAAAACGTTTCACATCCTCTATCACCTTCAAGAGGTATTGACCATACTGATTCTTCAGCATCGGCTTAGCTATTTCCCTCATACGCTCCTCGGTAATCCATCCTTTACGGTAGGCTATACCTTCCAGACAGCCCACCTTCAGGCCCTGGCGTTTCTCCAGCACCTCTATATAAGTAGAAGCCTCGGAGAGTGAGTCGAATGTACCTGTATCCAACCAGGCAAAGCCACGGCCCAAGGTCTGCACCTTGAGTTCCCCATCGCTCAGGAACTTCTGGTTCACAGTAGTGATTTCATATTCACCTCGTGCACTAGGCTGGATGTGCTTAGCTACCTCTACTACCTTATTCGGATAGAAATAGAGACCCACTACGGCATAGTTGCTCTTCGGCTGAGCCGGCTTCTCCTCAATGCTTAGGCAGTTGCCCTGTGCATCAAACTCAGCCACGCCATAGCGTTCCGGATCATTGACCCAATAGCCAAAGACCGTAGCCTTCTGCTCTTCCTCGGCTGTACGTACAGCCTCCTGGAGCATCTTGCTGAAGCCCACACCCTGGAAGATGTTATCGCCCAGCACCAGACAAGCACAATCATCCCCGATGAAGTCGGCCCCGATAGTGAACGCCTGAGCCAAGCCATCAGGAGAAGGCTGCTCTGCATATTCAAAATGCACCCCATAGTCGGACCCGTCGCCCAACAGACGACGGAAGCCAGGGAGGTCATGTGGCGTACTGATAATCAGGATTTCACGAATACCAGCTAGCATAAGCACGCTGATGGGATAATAAATCATGGGCTTATCATAGATAGGCATCAACTGCTTGCTGATACCTTTCGTAATAGGATAAAGGCGGGTGCCACTGCCGCCAGCCAAGACTATACCTTTCATGGTTGAATTTCTATTAATCTTAGTAGACAATAAATCAAGTTGCAAAGGTAGGCATTTTTTCCGTATTTTTCCCAAAGAATCCCTTAAAAGATACAAATCATTAGGCCAAATGCAGAATTTTCCGTTACTTTGCACTACTTTAAAAAAAAGACCATCATGGAAGTGATTCAGACAGCGCTGGAAGGCGTGTTTATTATAAAGCCTCGGATTTTCAAGGATGCCCGCGGTTATTTCTTTGAAAGCTTTTCACAACGCGAATTCGACGAGAAGGTAGGCAGTTTGCTAGGCCACACCATACAGTTTGTGCAGGACAATGAGTCTATGTCCAGCTATGGAGTTATGCGAGGCTTGCACTACCAGCGTATGCCTTACACCCAGAGCAAGCTGGTGCGCTGTGTGAAGGGTGCGGTGCTGGATGTGGCGGTGGACATTCGAAAAGGAAGTCCCACCTTCGGCCAGCATGTGGCTGCAGAACTCTCGGAAGAGAATCACTTGCAGTTCTTTGTACCCAGAGGCTTTGCCCATGGTTTTTCCGTGCTGACCGAGACGGCTGTGTTCCAGTATAAATGCGACAATTTCTATCATCCAGAGTCCGATGCTGGTATTTGTATTCTGGATGAGAGTCTGGGAATAGACTGGAAGATTCCTGTACAGGATGCCCTGCTTTCTGAAAAGGACACCCGACATGCCTGCCTAAAGGACGCAGTGCTGGATTTTGATATTCACGACAAACTGTATTAAGCCATGCATATATTAGTCACAGGTGGAAACGGGCAACTGGGCAATGAGATGCGCCAGGTAGCCCAGCACAGTACAGACCACTACCTCTTTACTGATGTGGTGGCACCAGAAGGAGTGGAAACTACCCTACTGGACATCACGGATCTGGAAGCCGTGCGTGCTCTAGTGAAAAAGGAAAATATCAGCTGCATCATCAACTGTGCAGCCTACACCAACGTGGACAAGGCAGAGACAGATGAGGCCTTCTGCCAGAAACTAAATGCCGATGCCCCAGAAAACCTAGCCAAGGCCATGAAGGAAGTAGGTGGACTACTGGTACACGTCTCTACCGACTATGTGTTTGGCGGTGACCCGTACAATACGCCTTGCCGGGAAGAACAAAAAGGAACCCCTACAGGTGTATATGGAAAGACCAAACTACTGGGAGAACAGAAAATCCAGGCTACCGGTGTGGACTACCTGATTTTCCGAACTGCCTGGCTTTACAGCGAATACGGCAAGAATTTCTGCAAGACCATGCTGAACCTCACGGCCACTAAGCCTGCACTGAAGGTGGTTTTCGACCAGGCAGGTACGCCTACCTATGCGTATGACTTGGCCCTGGCCATCTACACCATCGTAAATGAGCGGAAATACGAGGGAAACACAGGCATCTACCACTACAGCAATGAAGGAGTATGCTCCTGGTTTGATTTCACCAAGATGATTGCTGAGCTATCCGGGCAGACCGCTTGTGATATTCAGCCTTGCCACAGCGACGAGTTCCCTAGTCCTGTGAAACGACCAGCCTATTCCGTATTAGACAAAACTAAGTTCAAAGAAACTTTTGGGCTGAAGATACCCTATTGGGTGGACAGCTTGAAGGTGTGCCTCAAAAACCTGAAAGCCTGAGCACACGGATATAGTCCTTAAGGTGGTAGGAAGAGTTTCCATAACCACCCTGGGAATCGGAAAGAAGCAGCAAGGCACGACTGCCATCAGCTAAGAAAGGACCTAGACACATGCCCTCATAGTTGGCCAGATTCCTACGGGTTAAGTTCAAGCGAGTTTTGAAACTACAAAGTAATTCTTTATTCAGAGGTGTTTCCTGCGCTACAGGGGACACCTTATATATTTTATTTTGCACCCAACTACCAATGAACTTCCGGGCCACATAGAACTCCCGTTCCAAGACCAAGAGAGAACCATCGTCCAAGGCTGTGAGCGCCGAAACACCAAAGGCATAAATTCTATTTTCCTTCCTAGCCTGAGGCACATCCGTTTCATAGAGATATTCACCTTTAAGCTGCAAGTCATCCCCGAAAGCCAATAGACGAAGCTTACAAGACACTTTATTCCTGGCGGTGGACTTTTCCCCATCGGCCTTTAAAGTGTGCTCCGTGACGGTCCAAAACGTGTGTGTATGCGAATTATACGTGAGGGATTCCAGACCATAATTCCCATAGATGCTATCCCTTGAAACTTTTGCAGGAAGCTGCAGTTCACGGCCTGTGAGATTTCCAAGGGAGTCCAATTCCAGGACACGTTGGTCGGACTCTGTAGCGATGAAAAGTGTGTTCCGTTCTGGGTAGAAGGCTATTCCCTCTGCATCCCGTGAGGGAGCTCCGTTTTGAGAATCATGGAAGGCTAGGTGGTCTGCCTGCTCTACCCTGCCCGTAGAGGGGTTCAACTGAATACGGAACTCATGCCAGCCATACCCGTCCTTATCCGACACCACCGCATAGCGGTCACCTCCCAGCCAGGTAATGCCACTATACTGTGCAGCAGGGACATCCCACTTAGACAGTTTCTGTTGTTTCTGGAGAGAGATTTTCTGAGCCGAAACCGGAAGGACGGTTATTAGGGAGATTAAGACTAGTATGATTCTCATTTGATTAAAAGGACAAAAAAGGCTGCACGAAAGCGCAGCCTTTTTAACTTATCTATGCGAGTGAAATTACTTAATTTCAACAGTAGCACGACGGTTGTAAGAGATAGGAGACAAAGTGTCTACACCACCCTGAGCAACAGTAGTGATCTTGCTAGCGTCAACACCCATATCAACAAGAGCGTTCTTTACAGCCTCTGCACGACCTTCTGAAAGCTTCTGGTTGCGTTCTGCAGAACCAGTAGCGCTGTCAGCATAACCAGTAACAACGATGTTGCAGTTGTTCTCCTTAGCATAGTTAGCCAGCTGCTCTACGTTAACCAAATCCTTCTTAGAAGCGATCTTGGTACGGTTGATGTTGAAGAATACAGAAACTGGAGTAGTAGCCAACTTAGTAACTTCCTTAGTTACGATGGTCTCCTTTGGCTTCTGAGCCAACAGTTCCTTCAGACGAGCGTTCTCAGACTGAGCGTTAGCCAAAGCTGCGTTCAAAGCGTCAAGCTGTGACTGGTTAGCAGCCATGATAGCGTCGATATCTGGAGTCTTGTTCCAAGTAGCCTTACCCAAGTTGAAGGTCAAACCTGCCTCAAGAGCGAATACACGGTTGTTGTTCTTTGGGTTCAAGTTTACTGGTTCACTACCCTTAACCTGCTTATAAGAAGCTTCCAGATCCAAGTTTACGTGCTTGCTCAGCTTCCAAGTAGAGATGATACCACCACCGATTCCGAAGTCAGAAGTCTGGTGAGTATACTTGTGGAAGAAGTTAGCAGAAACGTAAGGAATAACATTCCAAACGCGGGTCTCGCTATAACCACAGAACAGATTGCTCAAGTTGAACATTACATCTGCTTCAAGATTGTAATATTTTACATGGTTTGCCTTACCAGCATTCAGCCACTCACGGTTATGTAATTTACCGAAAGAGCCTTTAGCACGCAAACCCATGCCTGGAGTGAACCACTTACCTAGTGCCACTGCACCACCCCACATAGGAGCCTCAAACAAATCCTGATCTGCACCTGCGATAGAATAATTTGCATCCAAGGCATGAACAGTCAAGAACCAGTTGCTCCAGAAAGAGTTAGTAGCAACGCTGAACTTCTCAGTAGGATAATCCTGAGCGAAAGCTGTTGCTGACAAGCTGACCATAGCCAGCGCAATTAACATTTTCTTCATAACTTGATTAAAATTTTATTTAAATAAAACGTATTCTTTTTAAACCCTTACAAAGGGCCACACACTCTTTAGTAATGCAAAATTAGGGATTTTTTCTTAATTCCGCCTAATTTTTTCAAATAAAAGTAATGAAAAAGCCCCGAAAACTTGCATTTTCGGGGCTTTTATACGATTTATATCCGTATTTTTTCTTAGAAACGATAGCCGAAGCCACCAACACCACGGAGCCAAGTGTGTGAGATACCGTCGCTCTGATACCAGTCGAACATTGGAGTTACGTGCAGATAAGCACCTCCAAAGAGGTTCAGACGAAGTTCAGCACCTACGCGTGCACCCACGTTGGTAGTATTCTTGGTTGTATTCTCCATATCAGTAAGGTTCACCATTGGACCTGCGAATGCATATACACCGAAGTACTTGTTAGCATTAGCACCCTGCCACATGCGGAGAAGATCCAACTGATAGTTCAGCGAGATATTAGAGAATGTACGATCCTTAGTATCGTTGTAGTCGTATGACAGACGAACACCGTGGAGACCATCGGTCTGGAGACCTACTGTTCCAGCTACGCTGTAACCAGACTTAAGAACATGATGGTTGCCATTGTTACGCATTACACCACCTGCACCAGCCTGTACGAAGAACTCAGTGCCCTCGCGCTCTGTAACCTCATCACGCATGAAGGTTGGGTTATAGTCGAAGCTAGTACCAATCATCAGCTGGATAGGCTTGTGCCAACGAGTAAGGCTGTTGTTACCAGTACGCAACTGAGAAGCACGTGCCTCTACGAATACACGAGAGGTAGGAGTGGTACGGAACCAGAGCTGTGCACCTTCGTTGAAGCCAGTGAACATGTGTGTATAGTTGTCTGGCTTATAAGTAGTGTTTCTATACTCATGGATAAGTCCGAACTCACCACCCAGCATGATGTTGAAACCTGCACCTGCAGTCTGGCGGTCATAAGAAGAACTCAACATAGAGATTGGGTCGATAAGCAAGTCCACTGCAGCACCGGTAGAGCGATAGTCACGCTTTTCGCCATTGTTAGCAGTCTTGTTGAAGATTACCTTTGCACCCAATGTACGGTCGAACCAAGTACCCAAAGCCAAGGAAGCAGAAGGACCCCACTTAGAATCCTGTGAGTCGTTCATGATCTTCTGAACACCTGCAGAAACCTCCATGAAGGAATTGTCATCCCAGAATGTTCCGTAGTAGTCGCCATTATCGAAGCGATAAGTTATACCAGCCTTAGTAGCCAAGTTGTAATATCTGTGTGTACCAGTCAGATCCTTACGGATTTCAGGAGCCAGGAAGATGCTAGTGTTCTTGCTGGTCTGGAAATCGAGCTGAATACCTGCAGCCACACCATATTTCCACTTATCCTTACCAGAGATTTGGTTCTCATGAGTAGCTGATACAAATGGACCAGCATAAGCCCAGAGGTTCACCTTATCATTTGCATGGTTAACCAAAGAGTTCATGTTCAGCATGTACTCCAGGGCAGCGGAAACTTGACGGTGATCATTCTCACCCACATTCATGCGCTGGTCTGCTGCCAAACGGAAGGCAGAAGTGTTGTTCCAACGATAACCCAGGGCAGCACCCCAAAGACCGTGCTTGTTGGCCTTAGAGTTCTTATCCATCTGCTTGGTCATGTTGATGTTCAGGCCATATTCAGACTGGATGAACCAGTAACGGTGATCCAGCTGAGCCTTCTGATAGTTCAACAATGCCTCTTCTAGTGTCTGAGCGCCATAACCAGCAGCAGTACCACCATCGTAATCATAATCGAATGCTACACCCACGGTCAGATCCAATGGCTTGAGGTAGTGACGGCCCACGATGTCGCCATTACGCAAGTGAGAGTAAACACCCTGTGCGAAGATGCGAGCACCGGAAGAAACGCGTGCCCAAAGTTGAGCACCATAGTTGAAACCAGTATAGAAGTGATCTCTATAATCTGTTTCTACTGGGTCGCGAAGAGCCTCACGCATTACACCTAGGCTTCCTCCACCCAGCAAGGTAATACCAGCCACTGCATCTCTGCGGTTGTAATTAGGAGCCAGTAGAGAGATAGGGTCGATGGTTACATCAGCCTGACCACCCAAGAGCTGAAGCTTGTGAACATCAGACTTGTTGACAGTCAAAGTTCCGTTGAAGTTGGTACCCAACCAGCGGTTATACCACTTACCTACACCGATGAAGGCATTTACACCAGTACCGAAGTCCTCACCAGAACCGAAGATACGGTTGATACCGCCACCCAGTTGTACATAAGTATCACCCTTCCAAAGAGAATCATAGTTGTTTCCACCATCGAAGCGGTAAGAAACACCAAGCTTATAGTCTACAGTCCAATCCTTACGTTTGGTCTGGTAACGGATTTCAGGAGCCATGAAGATGCTAGTAGCATTGTCCAGTGCATAGTCGAACTGGAAACCACCTACCACACCGAAGGTCTTGTTCTCATCACCGAAGTCATCGTGACCGATAGAATATGCAGGACCTGCATAAGTCCAGATATTGAAGCGGTCCTCAGAAGAATAACGGTTGAACATAGTGTTCAGGTTCAACATCAACTCAGGAGCAATTTCAGTATCTCTATAGTTACCTTCCTTCCAGTTGAAACGCTGACCGAAGGCCAAACGAGCAGCTACAAGGCCAGAGAATCTACGACCGAGAGCCACTTCCCAGTTGCCACGCCACAGGCGGTCTGAAGTACCGTTCTGCCAGATTTCACGCACCTGAGCACCGAAGCCATAAGCATTCTGCAAGAACCAATATGGGTTGAAAGTCTCCAGGGCACGAGCGTCACGATCGGCACGCTGATAAGTCTTCAGACGTGCACCAGCCATGATGCTATACAAGGTCTGGTCTGGAACGATAGTATTAGTGGAATACATCTGACGAGTGATCTGAGGCTCAATAAAGAGTTCAGCATTCTTGTCGATGCGAGCCCACAAGTTCAAACCAGCATGGTAGCCATGGTAGCCCACATAATTATCGGTATGTTCATCATCCAAGCCGTAGCTCATACCTCCAAAGAGGAACGCACCCACCTTCTGATCTTCATTATAAGTACTCTTCAAACCAAATGGGTTAAAGAGCAAGTCGCCATGAACACCCAGGTTCACTGCGGTACGAGCCATGGTATTGTTGGCCTGATCCAGTGCATAGTCATAAGTAGACTGACCTACAGTGAATCCGCCACGAACTCCCCAAACAGGAGACATCCAAGTACCGATGTTAAAGTTGTATGCAGGACCCATGGTCTTATTAGCGTGAGTATACTCATTGTTACGCCACATTGGGCCTACACCGATTTCGAAGAAGACTGGATTCAACGCATCAGCACCAGCCTTTGGATGAGCGATGACTGCATCTGGATGGATGTAATAGCCCCAGTTCAGGTTCAAACCATAGTCGAACACATATTTCTTATCATTGGCAGTCATCACACCGTTGTTACGGTATACGGTAGCCAATGGCTCCAAGGCCAGATAGTTACGATCTCCCAGACGGAAACGCACCTGAGTACCGAAACGGGCAGCTGGCAGTGTCTTAGCCAAGCCCTGGTAGTTGGTACGCTGGAAACCAAGACCCAAAACGGTCTGAATATCAATCCAACGATCCTTCTTGTAACCAGCGGTATAGTTGCTCAGGTTGAACAACCAGTCCACATGACCCTCGAAAGTCTTATAGTTGAACTCTGTTTCATTAGCCTTGGCAAAGTTATAACCACCACCCAGACGGATGCCATGGTAAGGCGTAATATCACGACCGATGGTCAAGTTCATTGCCTGGAGGAAGTTCAGGGTGCTACCCTCTTTAGCATCTACATTGAAGATACCGGTACCCACCTGCAGATAGGTATGATCCCAGATACTATTGTTCTCCCACTCATCGTTGTTGTAACGATAGCGTGGTTGCCAGAGATGCTCCAGGGCATTGAACTGCTGCTTATTCAGGAGGCTATCACGTGAAGCCTTCTGCTTAGCTATTTCTGCATCTTGAGCCTGAGCGCTGATGGCAAAACTACCCAGCAGGAGGCTCATCAAAATATATTTAGTCTGTTTCATCATGTTATCCTCCGCTATTACTGTAAGCCATACATGGTTTCCCAAGTGTCCTTGACTTCCTCTGTCAAGTCACCATCGTTCTGCATGATTAAAATGTATTTCTTGTCCAGCTGGAAGCACTGGTTCAGGTACTGGGCAGATGCCACCACATTGTTGGCACGTGACTCCAATACAGCCTTCAGGTACCAGCGACGAGGCTCATTTTCAGGAAGCAATTCCAGAGTAGCAGCAGCGGCTGCATTCTGACCCTGTGCCACCTCCATAACTGCCTTGTTCAAGGTAGAAGAGTTACTTACATATTCCACAGCAGTGCGGAGTTCTTCACGCTCCTCCTTAGTCTTGTCGCGCTTAAATAGCAGAGCACGAACAGAAGTGAAGCGTTTGATTGGGAAGTACTTCTCCTCTTCAGGAAGCATCTTAGCCAAGTGGTAAGCGGTATCGGTCTCCTCCTCATAGAAGTAAGTGATAGCCTGGTTACCAACAACCTCAGCAAGGTTGATGTAGTAAGGACTACCTTGTCCACCACGCTGTACATTCACACGATTTACATTGATGTCGATGAAAGGACGCAAGGTATTGATATTGAAGCTATCGCGCTCCATATCGAATACCGCAACCTTGTTACCAGCATAAACCCATGGACGTGCATCGTACTGATAGCTCTCACGCAAAGCACGACGGTACAGTTTCTCACGCTCAGAATCTGGAGACTGAATCATGTTGAAGAGGTTCCAGTAGTCGTAGTGAGTGAACTGACGTGGACCACCCTCGCGGAAGTCTGGGTTATTATAGTAGTAATTCAAAATATCGCGTGGACGAAGCTCACGGTTGGTCTGGTAAGTCCAACGAGCTGTAAACTGACGCAAATTAGTAAGATAAGGTTCAACCTCAGTCTTATAATAAGGTAAGCTACGAACACGTGCCCACTGAGAGTTCATGTTGTTAGGATACTGACGCACGATGCTACGGATTTCAGCTGCATGAGCAGTAAAGCCATGAGCCTGCATAGAGTCAGCCACTACATTCCAAGAAACAATCTCAGGCTCCTCGAAGCCGATGAAGCGAGCATTAACCTTACCCTCAAGCATACGGACAGCGGTCTGAGCACGTCCACGTGCCAAGTTCTGGTTCAGAGCGAAATTACCTTCAGGAGATGCAAAACCCTGGATAACAACGTTACGAAGTGTGAAGTCTGGGTTGTTTGCAATTTCATCCAAAGTTTCCTTCAATGCAGCCAATGCATCATTGTTGGCAGGATTATCATCCAGTTCAGTCTTACCTACAGGGAAGGTCAGAGAGATATTCTCAGAACCCTCATGCATTTCGTTACGTGGATTTTCACGGAACATAGCAGGATCCAACTCATAGTAGCCATCCTGATTCAGTTCCAAGAACTGGAATGGGTGACGAGCCATACAAGAAGTAATCTGCGTATCGTCAGCGAAATAAGTCTTCACATAGTCGTTCATACGGCTAGCAGCGATGACTGTATAGTTGTGCTTCACATTAGGCTTCTTGATAGATGCCTGGAAGTGAATACTAAACGGATCATCGGTAAGCTGACGACCAGAGATGAAAGGCTCCAACAGGTCATGATCCATATCAAAGCCCATACGACGCTCCTGAGTGAGTGCATACTCCTTACCATCGTATACATGAGGACGGAGGAAGTAAATGGTATCACCTGTGTTACAGTCGATTACAATAGGCTGGAACACCAGACGGGAGTTGTTCTGACCTGTATGATAAGGAATCGTAATGTTAGCCTCAGTTTCCAGAGTAGAACCCGTATCAATAGTAGGAATCATTTCTACGGTCACAACAGGTGACTTAGCAGTTACGGTCACACCCTGCAACTGGATAGCACCTTCTATAAGGAAGTCGATCTGCAGACGGCCCTGAACAGGTTCCAGAGCATTAATACCCTGAGATACAAACACTACGATGGCACCAGAATCGGCTACTCGTATGTTATAATATCCTTGTGCATCAGGGAACGCCTCTTCATCATAGTCCATGGCCATGATAGCAGATGCACCTGGTTGTTTCAGTTTCTCCAACTCACGACGAGCAGCCTCGACAGTGTTATAGGCCAACACGTGAACCTCCTCCTCAAAAGGAAGGTTACGACCCTTATTGCCGATATGCTTCTCCAGGATACGTCCAGAAACATTCTTAATCTGCGCCTGAGCAGTCTGTGGAATGATCAGGCCGAACAGCGCCAAAACGCTTAAAATCAAGTATTTCTTCAGCATAATCGTGTATTATTTCAAGATATATACAATAGACACACCCACCTTGGAAGGCAGCATGCGGATATCATTACGGTAGTTGCCGTTATATTCACCCACACGGTATTGCTTCTCATGTGTGCCATAGACACCCACACCTGCGTTAGCTTCCAGGTTCAGACGCTTACCCAAGTGGAAGACATAACCGAAGTTGATGCCCAAACCAGCAGTGTATCCATCGTGTGTAGTAGATTTCCAAGTAGCATCGTATTGTGCCAGTGTAGCAGCGAAGCCTATAAAACCACGAGTCATTGGACGTCCTGCATACCACAGACGAAGTTCTGGCTGAATCATGGTAACCTCCACATCCTTACCCCAAGGTTTCTTGAGGGTAGTGGAAGCCTGGATATCAAAAGAAGTATGTTCACCTGTGACAATTTCAAAGCCCAGGCTTGGAGCTCCCAAAGCATCACTCAGCACGTTGGTCTTAATACCCAGCATCTGAGCATTTGCGCTGTTCACACCCAGCAGACAGAAGATGCCTGCCAGTAATAAAAATTTCATCTTATTCATAGTCAGCATCTTTTTAATTATTTGTTCTTTGCAGCTTCCTTAGCGGCTTTCTTAGCAGCCTTAGCTTCCTGCTTAGCAGCACGCTTGGCAGCAGCCTCATCCCGTTTAGCCTCAGCAGCCTTTCTACGCTGAGCCTGTGCCTCTATACGAGCCACATGCTTAGCCTGGTCGTAACGGTGACGGTTCTTGATGGAAGGACCGTAGCGGTAAACCAGTGATACGCTGATATCGGATACGATAGGGAAATGAGCAAAACCTTTTCTCTCGCGGATGTCCACATAACGGTTGTTAGCCTTATCCAATTCATACTTATGACCATTGAGATAAGCAGCGCCCACATTGACACCGAACTCCAGGTCGAGTACACTATTAGCATAGTTGTAGATAGGACGTACCAAACCATAAGAAAGACCCACCTGATAAACATCGCCTCTATAACCCTCGTGTGAGAATTTCAATTTTGCGTTATCATAGCCGGCATACAAACCGAAGTAGTAGCCACGCCATGTACGCGCATTAAAACGCTCATGAGAGAAAGCTGCGTCAACAATGTTGTCATAAGCATTCTGTGGATCACGGCCACGGTTATGCCAGTACTTACGCAGTTCCAGACGGCCTCCATACACCTTATACTGATTGTAGTCCAAGATATCAGGCTCAGTACCTAGGCTGGCACGCAGATTTCCAGACAAAGTCCAAGTGTTGTAAGGTGAGGCAGAAAGACTGTACTCTACGCCCAAGTTTGGGGTAAGGAGCAACCACCCCAGAGAGTTAGTCTTCAAAGACCAACGCTCATTCGTTGCGAGTGGCTCTGCTGAGTTCAAATTCTTCTTCGGCAAGACATACTGAGCCTGAACTGGAGCACTCTCCAGAAGACCCAATACACAGATGATTCCCATAAGGGTCTTGCCTGCTTTCAGTTTTCGTAACAAATACATATTTTTTATACTATATTATTATCCTTAGTAAGGCCAAATAAAACTACTAACTTACTCATAGCTAGATGCTTATAAGTAAATTACCGTTTTTACCTAAAAATCAGAGTACAAAGTAAGTGTTTTTTCCTATATGTGATAAGAGTTTTAATGCTTATTTAAGGTTTTTTAACGGATAATGTGTGGGTGCACAGCGAGGGCTTTCGGAGCATTGCAACGAACCCTAAATGAGGGAACCTAACAAGATTATAGAGCCAACTTTTCTAAAGAAACCTTCACATTTCCTAAACGGTCATAGGAATACTTCTTAGTAGAAACGCCCGTAGTGTCATTGCATGGCTTTCCTTTCACATCGAAATAGCTTTCTTCCGTAATACGACCATGATAATCATATTTGGCTGTTTTGCGGGCGTAACCTTTAGCTCGATTACAAGGACGATCCTGAGAATCGTAGGTAGAAACCTCTGTGCAGTTTCCTAGAGCATTGTAGGCATAACGAGCAATGGCAAAGCCTTCTTCTATTTCTATAAGTTTACCATCGGTACCATAATACCGGGTTTCCAAAGGATGGTGATTCTTATCGTAGATATGGCTGACTCCAGCATAGACATCACCATCAATCTGGCAGAGGCTATCATTGGCGTTATAATAGAAGGTCTCAATCTCATTGCCCATCTCATCGAACTTGGATTTCACCTTTGCATAACCCCTAGAAGGGTCTAAGAGCTTATTATTGGCATCGTAGTAACAACGCTCCGTAATATTTCCATTCTCATCATAAGCCAAGGTGCCCCGGCTGAAACCCTCATAACTATCGCACTGCTTTCCTTTCTCATCGTAGAAGCAGTCGTCGACAATATAGCCCTGGCTATTATAAGCCATCTTTTGCATGTGGAAACCATAATCCTGACTGAGGCACGGCTTTCCATCTACATCCAAGAAATAAGAGGTATGAAGGAATCCACGGCTATCGTACTCATAGACCACTGTATGGAAGCCCAAGAAATAAGCAGGCTGATTGTTCTGGTCGAAATACGACTCCTTGATGATATTTCCATACTGATCAATCTCATTCTGGAACCGAGCCCATCCGTTGGGCCCCTCAACCAAGTTTCCCGACTCATCATGGTATGAGCACTCCTGAAAATAACTGAACGGACTATATCTATAATGTTTAGATGTGAACGGATAATCCTGTCCACAAGGATTCAGATTCTCATCCAGGTAAGTAAGCACCACAGGGCGACCCAGGTCATCGAGTTGATAATCTATACCATAGACTCTATCCTCATCGCACGTAAGACTGGACTCCACCTGTATATCGTTGTTGGAATGATATGTCATTCGAGTGATGTGACCTTTTTCATCGCGAACATAGACCAAACGGACAATGGGCGCATGAGATTCCTTGGCCTCATCGAGCGACATGGCAGAAGCAGAGATGGCAGCAATCCCCTGCCCCAAGTCATCGGTACCCGCCTCCACATCCACGATGGAAGCTTCTATGCCACGATAGGCTGAATAGCTGTAGCGCGACTGAAGGATATCATGTGCATCGTAGTTCTCCCTTTTCAGAAGATTCCCCGTTTTCTCATTGTACTGAAACACCATGAGCGGGAAACGGTCGGCTTCTTGAGAGCCATCATCCTCCAGAAGAACACCCACAGAGTTCACCCTGCGCACTGCAGAAAGACGAAGTTTCCAGAAACCAGGCTCTCCCAACGGGATACGGTGATAGACAAATTCATAGAAGTGCTCCTTATGCGAGCGGGTACTGGCATCCAATTCCAGGATACCTTGCGGAATGCCGAACGTATCCACATAATTAGCATAATAGACCGTATGATCCCGCTTATATTCCCAAAACAGCAGCCCTCCCAGAAGCACCAAGAAGGCTATACATGCCACCAAGATTTTCATCCGAATGACCTTCCGTCTATGTCTGCCCCACAGGACATCAAAACGAAGGCCAAACATGGTGGCAATCACATCGATGAGCGCATGCTGCTTTCCAAACGTTTGGACATCGATTCCCCTTAAGGATTTTTCCCGTGGCAAGTTCCTAAGTGCCGGAACGAAACAATAAGAGTCCGAATGAGATGAGTCTGGATTTCCAGAAACGATAAAAGGAATAATCTGATCTGTACGACCCTGCCGGATAAAACACTCTACCTCATCGTTTACCCATTCTGAGCGGGCAGAATCAGGAGAACACACTACAATAAGATATCGGGAACTGCACAATTCCTTCTCCAAGGCTGCTGATAGATTCGTACCACTCAAATCGGTCTTATACCAAAAAACTGGACGGATGCTAGACGGAAGCTCTGGATTCTCCTTCAAAAGGGAAGAAGGCATGTGGTAGCTTTCCAGATTTTTCTGGAGCCACCTGGCCCACTTCTCATCCTTGCCGGTATAACTGATGAAAGCATAGTAGGTATACCGGTTGGGATGTCCAGGAACTTCTGACGATTGATAAGACGGCATAAAAGCAAAGTTTTTCAGTATGTTTGCAAATATAAGGAAAAAATCCTGTAATCCTGCATCTTAAGCAAAGAAAGAAATGATGAGCGCTACGAGGAAACCCGTTACACCCACCAATGTTTCCATGAGAGTCCAGGTTTTCAAGGTGGTTTTCTCGTCCATGCCCACCAACGACTTAACCAGCCAGAAGCCAGAATCGTTGAAATGAGAGCAGACAGTAGCTCCTCCAGCTATGGCAGCCGTAATGCAAGCCAAGTGGACAGGAGAAAGACCACCAATCTCTGGCATAGCAGCGATGATACCCGCAGCCATGGTCATGGCTACGGTGGCAGAACCCACAGAAATACGCACCAAGGCAGCTACCACAAAAGCTACTATAACCATGGGGAAAGAAGCTGAAGCCACTGCATGACCGATAATCTCACCTAAGCCAGAGTACTGAAGGATGTAACGCAGCACACCACCACAGGCTGTAACCAGCAGAATAAGCCCCACTGGTTCCAACGACTTCGTCATGACCTTTTCTAGTTGTTCACCTGTATACCCATGACGGTAGCCCAGCACCACCATGGCCACCAATGTGGCAAGGGTAAGTGCCACAAACGGCTCACCCAAGAAATTGATTACCTCACGAGCTGGAGCCAAAGCCTCCACCACCCCTGCCACCGACTTAAGGATGATAAGCACCAGTGGAATAAGGATGATGAGCACCACACTCCAGAAACCAGGAAGCTTGGATTCATCCAAATCCTGCTGCTTAGCCACTTGTTCCGGCACAGGGACAAAGAATTTTCTACCACAATAAGCACCCCAAATAGGCCCTGCCACAATCATGGAGAAGATACCACAACAGATTCCTATCAGAATGACCCAACCCAAGTCTACCCCCAACATGGTGGCTACTAAAACCGGGCCAGGTGTGGGCGGTATGAAAGCATGTCCCACTGCCAGACCAGCCAGCAACGGGATGACATAATAGAGCGAGGAACGCCCCGTACGCTTGGCCAGGGAGAATGCCAATGGAATGAGAATGATAAGCCCAGCATCGAAGAACACCGGCATGGCTATTACCAGCCCCGTGATACCCAAAGCCCAAGCAGCCTTACGATCCCCAAAACGATTCACCATAGTCACTGCCAAAGTCTGTGCACCACCCGATATCTCCAGAATGGAACCGAACATAGAACCCAGTCCCACCAACAAGGCGATGCCCTTCAGGGTGTTTCCTATACCATCATTGACCGAAGTGACAATTTGCTCAAAAGGCATGCCTGCCCCCAAACCTATGAGAATAGCTCCCACCAGAATGGCAATCATAGCCTGAATCTTGAACTTGATAATCAAGATTAGCAACAGAATCAATCCTACCACTGCAGCAATCACCAGCCTAGTGGGATTCAAGTCCGTGCCAGAGGCATCGAGCAGTAAAGGTAAAAAGTTAAGCAGGCAACAGTTCATTATTCTCATTATTCGTTCCGTTATGCAAATATAAATAATTCCTAGATATTAAGCAAAAAAATAGCCCCTGCACAAATGCGCAAGGGCTATATAATATTAGGTATTACTTACTTTACCTCCTCAAAAACGACTTTAACTGACTATCAATGCGTTAGCACCGGATGTTGCA
>AUXO014635113.1_pt1 | contig 26152 bp, 30 predicted proteins | sample 768731 | NCBI WGS metagenome assembly AUXO01 (sample SAMN02715735, study PRJNA202380) | gut metagenome | biome: sheep rumen | host: Ovis aries | place: New Zealand: Palmerston North | reverse complement strand
GTCACCGATAATTAATTCTCTCTGTCCTCTACCAATTGGTACCATGGCATCAATCGCCTTAATACCTGTCTGTAATGGTGTATCAACAGACTTTCTTGTGATAACACCAGAGGCAACTCTTTCAATCTTACGGAACTTATCTGTATTAATTGGTCCCTTACCATCAATTGGCTGACCTAACGCATTTACTACACGTCCTGTTAAGGCATCACCAACTGGTACTTCTACTACTCGACCTGTTGTCTTTACAGTATCACCTTCGTTGATATTCTTGCTATCACCGAGTAAAACTGCACCAACATTATCTTCTTCAAGGTTCAGTACCATGCCGTATACTTCGCCAGGGAACTCTAAAAGTTCACCCTGCATTGCCTTTTCAAGGCCGTGGATACGTGCAATACCATCAGCTACCTGAATAACTGTACCAACGTCAGATACTTCAAGGTCCGTAGAATATCTTTTAATCTGCTCTTTGATTACTGAGCTGATTTCTTCCGGTCTTAAATTCATGGAACTAACGCACCCTCTTTCTTAAAAGTCCGAACATCACAATTATGCAAGCTGAATTTTTCTCAACTCTTTTGCAAGTTCGTCTATTTTTGTCTTAATACTGCTGTCGACAACTCTGTCACCGATTCGAATTACCATACCGCCGATTAATGACTCATCAACAATATATGTAATCTCAAATTCTGCGTACTGTGTTGTCTCACGCAACTTGTTTACTACATTTGTCTTCTGCGCATCTGTTAAAGGCTTTGCAGTTGATACAGTTACGGTACCAATCTTTTTATATTCCTTTACACGCTTTAAGAAATACTGTAATGTTTCAACAATTTTGTTTTGTCTGTCTTTTGCAATCATAATTACAAGCAGACCGGTCATATCCTTTGATACAAACTGATCAAAAATATTTTCAATGACCTTTTGTTTTTCTTCTTTTTCAATCTTCGGATGATTCAATAACTTTCCAAGCTCGTCATTGTTTTCAAAGGTGTCAATGACTGCCTTTGCTTCTTCAAACAACGCATCAACCTTTGAATCCTGTACGGCAAGGTCAAATAATGCATCACCGTAAGTTGTTTCAACTAGCTTAGCCATGTCTTTTCACCCATTTCATTTAATGTCTCTGCAATCAGAGCATCGTTCTCACTCTCATCAATTGACTTTGCAACAAGTTTTGATGCCATTACTGAAGCAACTGCAATAATCTGCTGCTTTACTTCATCGGCAACCTTCTGCTTCTCAAGTTCCGCTTCCGTATTGGCTCTTGCAATAATTCGTGCAGCTTCTTCCTTTGCCTCATCGACAATCTTCTGCTCGTTATGCATAGCAACCTTACGTGCTTCGCTTAATATTGCCTCAGCTTCCTTATCAGCCTGTTTTAACTTTTCTTCGTATTCCTGCTTCAAAAGAAGTGCTTCTTTCTTATTAGATTCTGCATTCTCTCTGTCACTTGTAATCTTATCCTGTCTTTTCTTTAACATATTTCTTACAGGATTAAATAAAATAAAAGAAAGTAAGACAAACAGAACGAATACGTTCAAAGCTGTAATTGCTGCATCAAAAACTGTCTGTAAATCCAGACCAAATAAACGCTCATCCGCAGCAAGTGCAAAGAATGTACTACCTATTAAATTCAAGATCTCAGCCTCCTTCCTACCAGCTTAAATGTCTGATTATTCATAAATGGTATTTGATCTGAAATCAATTAACCCTTGAATGGCTGTACAAACATTAAGATAATAGCTACGGCGAAACCATAAAGACCTGTTGTCTCGGCTACGGCCTGACCAAGTAACATTGTTGATGTAATATCTGACTTTGCACCCGGATTACGTCCAACTGCAGAAGCACCGTGTCCTGCTGCAATACCCTGACCTACACCAGGACCTACACCTGCGATCATTGCGATACCAGCACCAATTGCTGACATAGCCTGAATAAATTCCTGTCCACTAATATTCATGTTTTCTTCCTCCATTTTTGAAAAATTTTGTCACTGTTGTGACGGGGATTAACGACTGTGTCGTTCGTTCTGCCTATTCATCGGCAATTTTGTCATTGACATATACCATTGTCAACATACTGAATACGTATGCCTGGATACAGCCAGAGAACAAATCGAAGTAGCCATGTAAGAGAGCTGGATAAGCAATTGTATATGGATTAACCAGATCATAAATTAAGCCCATCAATACGGTTCCTGACATAACGTTACCAAACAAACGTAATGAAAGCGACAGCGGTACGGCAAATTCGCCAATTAAATTAATTGGGAATAAGAACGCCAACGGCTGGAATAACGCTGTGAAATGCTTCACACCATTTTTCTTAATACCGTTAAATTGTACCAGTATAAATGTGATTATACCGAGTGCAACTGTAACGCCATAGTCTGCGGTAGGTGGTCTTAGTCCAAAAAGACCTGAAATATTCGAGATAATTATGAATAAAAACAGTGTCGAAATGTAGTTTACAAAACGATTTGCATTCTTACCCATAATGCCATCTACCATCGATCCGAGCATTTCTACGATTAATTCAATCACATTGAGAAATGGTCCCGGAGTGTCTGTTGCTTCTACCTTATTCAACTTGACTCTGGCAATAATCGCCATCACAAGGATGAATATGGATACAAGCCACATCGCTACGTGTGTCGTATCGATAATGAAATCGTAATCGATTCCCGGTATTCGAAACTCTAGAAGCTTTTTAATCATAAAGCTACTGTCACACGCAACCATTGATGTCATCATCGTGCTTCCCACCTTTTCACCTTCCTTTTTTTATTTTGTTGTATAACTTATGAGTAAGCGGCTGTAAATAAGCCGATACTTTCATTGAAAACATTCCAATCAGTGCACAAAGCAAATCACCGATATGGAATATATAGAGAATGGCAAAAACAATTATCATAACTGCCAATCTTATAAAATATCCAATCAGATACGTCTTTCTTGCATTCGCTCTGCCATAAACGACTTTGCGAATCTGATGACTCATCTGAAACGACCCAAACACTGCATACAGTACACCGGCCAACAGACCAACCGCATATTCCATATTCGGAATAAACAGCAGAATGACCAGCTCTCCAATACACAAATATAAAAAATCCAGAAGCATCATTCCAGGTAATGCTTCATTCAACTCTTTGATCTTATTTAACATAAATTTTATCCCTAAATCACATTTTTTTCAAGGTTTTTCCGTTGAATTTTCACACTATTTTGATACTTTTTTATTATATCACAACGATTCATTAAATTTCTACATTCATCACAAGTTCAAAATTTACTTTTGTGAATAATTCTCTTTATCAGAAGAATCTGCTGCATTTCTCGACTGGATTATTTCCTGTATATGCTTTTCCTGCTGCTTTTTTCTGCGATATTCATCCTGACGGATTGTATTCATTGCCAGTACATATGCATTTCTTGCGCCTGCCGCAATTCCTAAGAGAAGCAACGGAACTGTAAACCACGTACCAAATTTCTTATCAATCCACAATCCTAATGCAAGGCATAAGAAGGTCGGAACCATAACATTGATACTAATCTGTGATATCAGTACGATATTTCGATATTGCGAACTTTTTCCACTCATTTCTCCGTCCTTTCAACATCACAAGCTAATTGAGTATAACATTTTCTATTTGTAAAGTCTATTAAATTGTTAAAAATTTAATTATCGACTTTCTAAAAAAAATATAAACTACATCGGCAATTTTTATAATTATTAGCAAATCACAACACAATAACTTTAATTATTTCTATATTTGTTTAAAAACCTTATTTTCATAAGATGATTGCTTATTCTTGTATTTCATTTAAATTTATTGAAAACTCTATCTATTCTTGTTATAATTTAGACAATATTTTACTAATCATTTCGGAGGTACCTGCTATGACAACCCTACTTCGCAAACGTCTGATTCCATGCGAATGTATTCCGTTAAAAGACGACACAATTGTTCATATGGATGATACGCATATTATTACAACATGGAAAACGCTTCATCCAAAAGAAGAATTTTCCCATGGCTGTTCCTGTTACTGTTTAAATGAAGGCTGGAAAATCAGCCGTTTTTACAAGCCTGACGGTTCTCTTGCTTATATCTACTGTGACATTATCCACACTGATTATGATGCTGTAACAGATACGTACACATTTACTGACTTACTTGCTGATGTTATCATTGAAAACTCCGGACTTGTCCGTGTAGTAGATTTAGATGAACTTGCAGATGCATGTGAACAGGGAATTATTTCAAATGAGATGCTTACGCTTTCCCTTCGCAAGCTCAACAGTCTTTTAAATGTTGTATATAACCAGGAATTTGAAACGTATATGGACGTATTGAAAAAATATACGGATTAAGAATTATTCTATAAGATTGAAGTGTCAAATATGCATATTTTGTACAAGCCTGCATTTTAATATATTTGACCTCTAAAACTTTGCAAACAATATGCATCATCAAATAAATATTTTGCAAAATAAAGCAGCTTCATGCATATGATTTTCATTTTTCATAGTACATGAAGCTGTTTTTACGAATTATAATTCTATTGTAAGTGTTCTTTCACTGTGTTCATAACGGTAATAACGAACTCCTGCAGCATTTAACATTCTCTTTGACGCAATAACCGACACTGTGTCAGCATATTTATCACTATCATAAACAATGGTTTTAATTCCTGCCTGAATAATTGCTTTGGCACATTCATTACACGGAAATAAGGTCACATACATCTTCGCATTATCAAGACTTCCGCCCCGATAATTCAAAATGGCATTTAACTCACTATGTGCCGTAAACATATATTTATTCTCTAACGGTGCGCCCTCTCTTGCCCATGGAAATTCATCATCAGAACAGCCGATTGGCAATCCATTATACCCCATAGACAAAATCTTATTATCTTCACTGACAATACAGGCTCCCACCTGTGTATTGGGATCTTTTGAACGCAGTGCCGATAACTTTGCAACGCCCATAAAATACTCATCCCATGATATATAATCCGTTCTTTTATCGCTCATATACGCTTCTCTTTCTACTTTGTGCCAAAGATTCTATCGCCGGCATCACCAAGTCCCGGAATAATATACTTATTCTCATTTAACTTTTCATCAAGACTTCCAATATAGATATCTACATCCGGATGATCCTGTCTTAATCTTTCTAATCCTTCCGGTGCTGCGATGATACACATAAATTTAATCTTCTGTGCACCACGCTTTTTAAGCATTGTAATTGCTGCTGAAGCAGAACCGCCTGTTGCAAGCATTGGATCTACAACAAATACTTCTCTTTCTGAAATATCACTCGGCATCTTGCAATAATATTCTACCGGTTCATGTGTTTCTTCATCTCTGAATAATCCAATGTGACCAACCTTTGCTGCCGGAATCATATTTAACATACCATCAACCATACCAAGACCTGCTCTTAAAATTGGAACAACGGCAAGTTTCTTACCCTTTAATTCCTGAACTGTTGTCTTGCAAATCGGTGTCTCAATTTCTACATCCTGTAATTCAAGTCCTCTTGTTGCTTCGTAACACATTAACATCGCTACTTCGCTAATCAGATTACGAAAATCCTTTGAACCTGTCTCTAATCTTCTCGCTACACCAATCTTATGCTTAATCAGTGGGTGTTCCATAATTACTGTATTTGCCATCTTTAGTTTTCCTCCAACATCTGTATTCTTCTATTATGTCTTTCTTCATTTGAGAAAGATGCATCTAAAAATGTGTCTGCAATTCTAAATGCAAGTTCCGGTCCAATAACACGTGCACCAAGGCATAATACATTTGCATTATTATGCACTCTTGTCATCTCTGCGCTAAAGCAATCGCTGCACAACGCTGCACGGATACCGTGTACCTTATTTGCTGCCATACTCATTCCAATACCTGTTCCGCAAATCAGAATTCCCAATTCACATTCATTAGACTTGATTAAATCTGTCACCTTATGCGCATATACAGGATAATCGCAGGAATCACTTGTATAACACCCTGTGTCTTTACATTCAATTCCTCTCTTTTCTAAATGCGCGATGAGCTGGTTCTTTAATTCCAAACCACCATGATCACATCCAATTGCTATCATTTCTTTCCTCATTTCTGCCAGTTTTCTGACGTATTTTATTTATTCCCCATATACACTTTTTGCTTTCCTCTTAGAAGGCAGTCGCTTGATTTCCTTCCTTCGACTAAGCTCACAACCTCGCGCTTACGCGCTTCTTGCTCTGTCGCTCCGCTCTAAGCGCTCGTTCGCTAACATATCGGGTGTTACTCGAAATGAATTCTTCATTTCTCGTAGCCGCGGTGCTCCTCAAGTGCTCATGCTCGCATGGCTCTTTCATCGCTACTCGCGCTAATCAAATGCCTGCTTCGCAGTCGCTTGATTTCCTTCCTTCGACTAGGCTCACAACCTCGCGCTTACGCGCTTGTTGCTCTGTCGCTCCGCTCCATAGCGGTTGTTCGCTAACATATCGGGTGAAATCAAATGCCTGCTTCGCAGTCGCTTGATTTCCTTCCGATATGTTACATTATATTACGAACTGCCTTTTCTATCAATACGTATAATTCTTCGAAGCATTTGTTGTATTCTTCGATTCCTTTTCCGTATGGATCTGCTACTTCAATATCGCCTTCACCGGCGAATTCACTTAATGTGTATACATTAATTGCCTGATCATAATCGTGATAAATCTTTTGCTTCATACTGGTGTTCATTGTTAACACTAATGTATTATTTCCAAAATCGTCATTTTCAATCTGCACCGCAGTGTTACTTGCCATAATCATTCCATGTCTTGCAGCTACTGCAACTGCTTTCGGATTGTATGGTTCAGGAAATAATACGACCATTCCCCGTGACTGCACACGCACATCTGTTCCCTGCAGGAACTTTTCCATGATTGTCGCTGCCATAGGACTCCGACAGGTATTGCCGGAACATACAAAGATAATCTTGTGAAATGAATTCATATTGTTCTCCATTCTGCAAAGATTACATACCCTTATACGTGGATAATGGTATGCCCTGCTGCCTTAATGAGACGATTCATAACCGCCTGTCCAACATTATTTGTCGAAAAACTTTCTGAATAAATATACTGTACACCCATCTGGTCAAATTCACGAAGTGCTGCATATAAATTATGTGCAACTGTTTTTTCACTTTCACGACTTCCCACTACTTTGATGATTCCACCTGTGTACTGATCCTTCGTCTCCTGTGTTGCCATAATACCAACTTTATAACCAGCAGCTTCTTTTTCTTTTGTTAAATTATTAACCTTCTCAATAACCTTTGGCAATGTGCCCTCAACAATTGTCAATTGTGCATCCGGTGCATAATGCTTGTACTTCATTCCAGGTGCCTTTGGCACAACACCTTCTTTCACACTGCCCATAATTGCAGGATCAATCCGCACTTCTCCAACCACTTCTTCAAGCATTTGTTTTGTAATATATCCCGGTCTTAAAATGGTCGGCACCTGCTCACTCAAATCCACAATTGTAGACTCTACACCGATGTCTACCGTATCATCTTCTATAATCATGTCTATTCTGCCATTCATATCATGAATCACATGCTCTGCTTTGGTTGGGCTTGGCTTACCGGATGTATTTGCACTCGGTGCAGCAATATACACACCGGACTCTCTAATGAGTCTTGCTGCAACAGGATGACTCGGCATTCTGATTGCTACGGTACCCAGTCCACCCGTTATAGAATCCGGTACAACCTCTTTCTTTGGAAGAATCATCGTCAGTGGTCCCGGCCAAAATGCTTTTGCTAATTTCTTTGCTTCTTCCGTAACATTTGACGACAATTCATATAATGCATCCGTATCTGCAATATGTACAATCAATGGATTATCAGACGGACGACCTTTTGCCGCATAAATCTTTGCGGAAGCGTCCGCATCAAGTGCATCCGCTCCCAATCCATATACAGTCTCTGTTGGAAAGGCAACAAGACCGCCTGCCTTTAGAATCTCACTTGCTTTCTGATAAATACTGCTGTTTTTGTGATCATCCTCTGTAATCTTTTCAATAATCGTATCCATTTCTTATTTCTTTTGCCTCGTTTATTTCTTATTTTAGCAGACAATTTAGGATGCTGCCTGCAAATACTCTATAATACCATTATACAACGCCAATGCAACCTTTGTCTGGTATTCTTCCGTCTGCAACAGCTTCGTTTCCTGCGGATTTGAAAGAAATCCACATTCCGCAATTACCGTTGGTACTTTTGTATGTAACAACATATAATATGTCGTATCCGGCTTTTCCACTCTCTGATTGTCTGCATCCAACCCATTTTTTAAATTCTTTTGTAAAATCTGTGCTAACTTTTTCCCATTTGCAGAATGTTTATAATAGAATACCTGTGCGCCGTGTGCTCTCGTATCAGAATAACTATTTTGGTGGATACTCACAACCAAATCTGCATGACTCTGTGTAATAATTTCACAGCGTTTCTTCATATCCGCAATCTTCTTGTTGTGATCTGTTTCCTGATACAATCCTGCATCATCCGTTCTTGTCATTACGACCTTGACTCCATTCTGCTCCAGCATTTGCTGCAGCTTTGTCGCGATTGCAAGATTGATATATTTTTCAAGTGTTCCGTCCGCACTCTCTTTTCCCGGATCAATCCCACCGTGTCCACTGTCTAATACAACCACATGCGCAGCACTTTCTGTAACATCCTCAGATACAACCTTTCGTTGTCCTCTGTATCGTTCTGTATCCCTGCCTGTTTTCTGTGGCAGACAGTAATACATGGTAATATAAACCCCTAGTAGTATACCGATTGTCATTACGATATGCAACCATTTCTGGTTCGTCTTCATAATTTTTCCTTATGACAGGTTTATTTTATCTTATGTATCTTCCTATGTAATCATTCGAATTTCATCCTAATTATTTGTGAAAATCCCACTTTCCCGGACTTTAATATTGTAATCCGTCCGAAATCACAGGCCATACGCCTGCCCGTTCAAGCCCTAACTTCCAAGAAGCCACACCTGCTAAATTGTATTCTGCATACAATTTCATCTTTTCTTCAATGGAACGTTCCTCTTCAAACCAGATTTCCACAGTTGCATCTGACTGATTAAACGCACAATAATACTGTGCTGTTGCCTCATTCCATAACCATTGTGCACCATTCTGATTCATCAGATCAATGGATGACTGAATTCCATATGCCTTGCTTGACAAGCCGGATGAAGATGTTGTCCATGCTCTCGTATAAAATGGCAATGCGTTGATCAGCTGATTTGATGGCACAGACTTTAACGCACCCTCGATTCCTTCTCTGACAAATGGAAGAGAAGCCACCGAACCTGCTGTCTTTGAGCCTGCATAATGCTCATCGTATCCCATAATAATAATATAATCGGCAAATACTGCCTGCTCTTTTAAATTATAAAATTTATTGAAACTTGCAGGCTTATAATTATCAATTGATAACTTTATGTTATTTTTTTCACATAGTACGGACAATTCTCTGACAAACTGTAAATATCCCGCAGCATAATCTGCCTTAATATTTTCAAAATCCAGATTTATACCGTCATAATGAAATGTCTGTGCATCTGCAATCAGCTGATTTGCAAGGTTTGTTCTTGCTGTCTTACTTGCAAATAGCACAGCATAATCTACATTTTTATCAAAATCATTTACCAGCGGCCATACCTCATAACCTCTGCTGTGCATCTGATTCACAAAGTTCGCAGATGCGATTCTGCTGGTTGTTCCTGCTTCATCCACGATTGAATACCATGTCGGAGAAATCGTATTTATTCCCTGAACTCCTTCAAGATAGGAATCAATGGATGTATTTGCTGTTGCATTTGTAACCTGAAACCAACTCAAATTGACTTTATCCGCACGAAGATTCGTCTGGTAAACTTCCTGATAATCGTATTCGCTGACGGCTGTTACAGGATCTGATATATCTGACTTTTTGATATATCCTGTAAATCCACTCTGTGTTGTTACTTCCTTCCAGTCTTCGTCAACTTCCTTCCCAGGATATAACTTACTTCCCTTTGCAACTTCTTCTAAAACATCACTCTTGATGCCGGCACGATACCTGACTGCTGCTTTCTTCTTTGCTGTTACATAAGTCTGTTCATCATCGCCGATTTCAACAGACAGTCTATTTGGATTTTCTACAAATACATAATTACATGCTGTCTTTTGTGCTACATAATCGAATGCAACGTATACCTGCTCCGCATCCGACTTTACAACCGGATATTCTGTCTGATATTCTACACCATTACTGCTAATATACTTTGCCTGGTCTATTGGGAATATAAATGTTTCATTTTTTGCCGCATCTGTATACAGTATACCATTTGTCTCTACATCCCAATAAAAACGCTCATTGATATACTGCTCCATATCTGCTCTCGTCAAATATACACGTCCATCTATCATCTTTCCCTGTGCGTCAATCTTTTGACCATTCACAAATAACAGCACTGCATCCTCCTGCTGTTCCATATGAAAATACACATATCCGCTCATTTTTTCGTTCGATGGAAGATAGCGCTTTGCCATAAATGCAGCACCTGCACCTAACACAAGAACTGCTGCCACTCCAAGCCCTATCCACTTTGTCTTTCTCTTTTTCCGCATTTTCTGATTGCGTCGTCTGTCTTCTTTATGTCTGCGGTGTTCTCTCAGCGCCTCGCGGTGCATCTCTTCATCCGACATCAAATCATCCTCTGAATCATCTAATAATGCGTCCAAATCTTCAACATCCTGTATGTCCTGTTTTGCCGGTTCTTTCTCCCCATTTGCCAGCACATCTTCTTTATCAATATTTTCTTCACCAATGGAATTATCCGTTTCCTCTAATATTTCAAATTCTAATTCATCAGACTGTATATTTTCATTCTGATTATTTGGTTCCTTTCCTGCCATTTCTTCTCCTTTGCATCCTGTCTGCTGCCGTCTCTTTTCTATCTTATCTATTATACACAAGCTGCAGCCTGTATACAAGATATATTCCAAGTTCCTCATAGCATAATAAACATCTCTATATATATTTATTATAACAAATATTTTTCTCCAATTTCAAATATTGATTACAAAGGGAGTTCTTATAACGATCATTGCATATAAAATTAAAATGACAGCATAAATGAATCATTTCCACGATACCTTTATGCCGTCCGTCAATATGATAAGAATTCCAAATGTGTGTGCAAAGGGGAACTTTGTTTATTGATATTCATCCGTATATTCTTATCATCCTCTGTATTTAATATCAGATTGTGTGATATATATTGAAAGCAAGTGCATTTACTGTATTAAATTCTGATACCAATGCAGATTTTCAGATTGTATACAAAATACATCTCTTTCCATTGGAATTTCTGTCACATCTATTTCATATTGCTTGCGTATCCATTTCTGAAATTGGGGAAATACAGATAACGATACACACGTAATTTGCTGCAATTTTGTATGTTCCTGCTGTAAGAATCGCTCTGCCGATCTCCTGTTCCAGGGTTGTAATCCAACGATGGCAATCTTTCTGTCACACTGCGCCAGCCATATGTTCCAGTCTGCATCTTCATACTGTAAATCGAGAATAACTGCATCATAATCCATCGCCAGTACCTCTGCAGTTTCGCAGGAAGAAAGTTTCCTGTAAATGTATATTCCGCCCGCTTCAAACGAATTCTGCGATGCGTTTCCATATTCTGTGCGCCTGCGCAATGAAAGGTAGTCATTATGCGTATTTGCTTCAATAACTGCCACACGTAATCCACATCCATTTGCCAGACAGTTTGCCACTGACAACACCAGATTGGTCGTTCCGACTGCCCTGCCCACACCAAGACATCCAATAATTTTTTTATTCCAATGCTTCTTTTTATATTTGTTCCTATTTTTTATTTTCAATTTCCATCTCAATGAATTCTATACCAATCTCCTCCTTTCTCTTTCTATACATCTTCCATAAAATACGACCATATACGTGCAAATCCCGTATGTTTATGTCTGCTGCAATTCTGCACAAAATCTGCTCCGAACAAATTTCGCAACAATTCTGTTGCAGTTTCATCAAATATTTCATTACACTTTGCCCAATTATAGATACACGGAATACGTACCCAGCTGTTTTTCTCCGTTTTTTGTTTTAATTCCTGATAAAAACGAATCCCATCAATATGATTCATGGCAATCATAACATTCTCCGGTAATTGTTCCCGAATATGCCTGTCCTGCTGCTGACGATATCCCAAATCCGTCACATAAATTTGCATACATTTTGTCTGCTGAGCAAATGATTCCTGCACCTTTGTCACCGCACTTACACCACAGTCATGAATTTGAAACTGGTATTTCGATATATCACAATTGATGCGCTGCTGATAATTCAACAAAATATCAATATTGTGAAGACGATACGTTCCATTTTTCTGCAATACACCCTGCATGGCAGTTTCAAACAAATCATTTTCCTGCGAATGTCCTACATATACTGCCCGATACTGACAATTTGCAAGATACGATGCCAGACACAGACACACATGTGTCGTTCCAACACCTCGCCTGCTGCCGTGCACATAAATATGATAATTTGTGGTTTTTAACAACGGTTTTTTATTTTTGTGGTGACGTTCTAATTTCATATTCATCTGTTCCAAATCCTGTTTCAACCCGGCTACAGACGAATACCGCTGAAATGAATGATGATGAATACATTTTTTTATAATGGGATATAATTGTTCTGACTGCATCATGGAAAGTTCTGCTTTTCCTTCTGCAAAAGACTGTATACAACGCTGATTTGTCATATACAATAACAACATGCCTACCGCATAAATATCGGTTGTGACATTCACTCGACCTGAAAGATACTGCTCCGGTGCTGCATAACCAACACTGCCATATCCTTCTGATTCTGCGCCCATAGGAAGCGCATGATCAAAATCTAAAAGTTTTAACTGATTTTTTTCATTAATAAAAATATTTTCCGGCTTCAAATCCAGATGAAGAACGCCCTGCTCTTGAAAATGATGTAAATAATCTAACACTTCACATAACTGAATTCCATATTCAATAACTTCCTGTACGGATAACTGCTGTTTTATACCTAAATATTCTGATAAACTTTTCCCTGCAATATATTCTTCAATTATGCAAATACTATTGTTATCTTCTAAGACATCATAAATCTGTGGAATCGCATCGTGCCGAAACTGTTTCATCCAGTGTGCTTCCTGTATAATACGTGCACCAAACTGTGACTTTTCCACAATCTTAACGACACGCTCCTGTTTGAGAAGCTTATGTTCACACAACCAGACCTGTGTATGATCTGTCTGTGCAATCCGGCGTATCATATCATAATTTTCCAAAACCAATGATTGCTATATTTTCTCCTTTCCAACCGTCATTATGGTATAATTATATTACATTTAATATACAATTGCAATACTTTTAGAATATTTTTTTGATTTTTAATTTTTTATTATAAGATTCCCTCGCTTAGCACCTTTACATATCCATCAAAAATGGGTATTATAATTCTAATATATTACCGATAGGAAGTGATGATATGAAAATAGAAAGAATAAGTGAAAATCAGATACGTTGCACACTAAACAAAGCTGATTTAGCGGCAAGACAACTTAAGATAAGCGAATTAGCATACGGCAGCGAAAAAGCAAAGGCTCTTTTTCGTGACATGATGAAACAGGCTGCTTATGAGGTTGGATTCGAATCCGATGATATTCCACTTATGATTGAAGCCATTCCAATTTCTGCTGAATGTATTGTTCTTATTGTCACAAAAGTAGATGATCCGGAGGAATTAGATACACGTTTTTCAAAATTCTCACCAAATAATGAGGAAGAGGACTACGGTTATGATTCCCCTTTTGAAGACTTTGACTCATTAGATACAATGGCAAATTATGATGAAGCCTATGCAAATAATGCTCCATCCGCAAGGGACGAGCTTCCTGACTCTCAGGATCCATTTCTCCAATCTTCGATTGGCAACGAAATTCGTGATTTATTTGGAAAAGTACAGGACTTTTTAAATCAGGCAACAAGCGATTCATCTGAGCATGCTGCTGATTTTATTCCCTTAAAAGACAGCATTGAACATTTTCCAAAAAAAGAAAATCCAATGGTTGCACCATCAGCTGCTGACACGGATATATCCGAACCGGTTGTACGAATATTCTCTTTTGATGACTTCGATACTTTTACGGATGCCATGCGTGCGATTCAGGCTGTTTATACAGGCGAAAGTGCCTTGTACAAATCACCGAAGAATAACTTATACTATGTCATTCTGAACAAAAAAGACTGTCCATTCATTGACTTTAATAAGACTTGCAATATTTTATCTGAATATGGCACAAAAGAACATATGAATGAGGCCAGCACGGGATACTTCTCAGAACATTGTAAATGTCTCATCCCTCATTTTGCAGTGCAAAAGGGTGCAAAATTATAATCTGCACATTGATATATTATTTATATCCAATATAAAACGATTTCAAAACAAAAACTCTTTACCAGATTGTCTCTGTACATTGATACAAACATTCTGATAAAGAGTTTTATTTTATATATTCGTTTTCTATTGATAATATACGGCGAATAAATTAAGCCTGTGAATTGATAAATGTTGTAATTTCTTCCATAAGGTCGTCACAATCAATTCCATGAACCATAGCTGCTTCTTCGATTGTTTCCCCTGCTGAAGATGGGCAACCGATGCAGTGCATACCTGCTCCCATAAGAATTGGAACAATTCCCGGATTTATCTGTAATGCTTCACCAATTGTAGTGTCCTTGGTAATTCTAGTCATATTTGGTTCCTCCTAAATACATTTATTTTCATATAAAAATGGAATATAAATTCTTCATTTTCATATAGTAATTTTACTATAATATTCTATCAACAAAATGTCAACTTAATAATTTTTTAAAAAAGTATAAACAATGAATGTATTTTTCCTCTATTGAAATTTTTTTTCATATAGTGTATAATCATTATATAAAATTTTAAGGAGGATGTTATTATGGCATATGTAATTAATGATGATTGTATTAGCTGTGGTGCTTGTGTACCAGGATGTCCAGTAGAAGCTATTTCAGAAGGTGCTTCTCATATGGAAATCAACGCTGATGTTTGTGTTGATTGTGGCGCTTGCGCTGGTGTTTGTCCAGTAGGAGCTCCTAACCCACAGTAGGTTTTATTTTAACCAGAGAACGTGAAGAAGAGGCCGGGTGTATTCCCTGTCTCTTTTTTATATTGAAAATGGAATCCTTACAATTTTCTTTTTCACTCATTTATACTGAACATTAAAATAATCGTCTAAACTTCGATTCATTATAAAACAAGACATATCGCACCAGAATCTCCCTTTGGAATATCTTCATTACTTTGGCTGTGTCCTATTTCTCTCCTTCTTTTTATAAAGCAGAAAGACAGAAGAACCCCTACAAGCTGTCATCTGCCTATAAGCGCACTTCTGTCTGAAGCATCAAATTAAAATATATTCATTTTGCAGACTTAAAATTCGCCTCTCTGTCCGTTGTCTCTTGATAATAAATCAGCAAATCTGGTCTGTTCCGGAATCCATGCCATTTTAACCGTTCCAATCGGACCGTTACGCTGTTTTGCAATAATAATTTCTGCAATTCCTTTAATATCCGTATCTTTATTATAATAATCATCTCGATATAAGAACATAACAACGTCGGCATCCTGCTCGATTGCTCCGGATTCTCGAAGGTCAGACAACATCGGTCTGTGATCCGGTCGCTGTTCAACTGCTCGGCTTAACTGAGACAATGTAACAACCGGAACATCCAATTCTCTTGCTAAAGCCTTTAAAGAACGGGAGATTTCTGAAATTTCCTGCTGTCTGGAATCCGTACGTCCGCTTCCACTCATCAACTGCAAATAATCGATGATAATCAGGCCTAAATTGTGTTCCATCTTATATTTTCTACATTTTGAACGCAATTCCGCAATAGAAATACCCGGTGTATCATCAATAATCAATTGGGATTTGGCTATGCTGTCGGCACCTTCTACTAATTTTCCCCAATCATTCGAATCCAGCCGTCCTTTTCGAATCTTATCTGCATCTACGGTAGATTCCAACGATAACATACGGTTAACCAACTGAACATCTGACATTTCCAAACTGAATACGGCAGTCGTAATTCCCTGCTTAATTGCTACATTTTCTGCTACATTCAACACGAAAGCAGTCTTACCCATGGAAGGTCTGGCCGCAACCAGAATAAAATCTGACGGCTGCAATCCGGACAAATACGTATCTAAATCCTTAAATCCTGTTGGAACACCGGTTACTGCTCCTCGATTCTTCGCAGCTGCCGATATCTTATCAAGTGCTTCTAATACAACCTTATCAATTGGCGTATATTCATGGTCACCCTTATTTTTTACCAAATCAAATATATGCTTTTCTGTATCTGCTAAAATATCCTCAATGGAATCCTTTCCCTCGTAACACTGGGTTGCAATGGCATCATTAACACGGATGATATTTCGTAAGATTGACTTATCTTTCACAATCTTTGCATACTGACGAATATTTGCAGATGTCGGTACGGAAGATAATAACGTACGAAGGAAATCCATACTATACATTTCCGGCGGAACATCTTTTTCTTTCATATTCTCCTGAAATGTAATGATATCAACCGGCTTTCCGGCATTATTCATATCAATCATTGTCTGGAACATCACACCAAACTGTCTGTGATAAAAATCTTCCCTTACCAGCATTTCACCTGCGGTAATAATCGCCTGACGGTCCATAATCATAGAACCGACAACCGACTGCTCCGCCTCCAGGCTATTTGGCATAATTCGTGCAATACTTGCTTCTTCCATTCTATCCTAATCCTTCTCTATAAATTGCAAATTATTTGCTTTCTGTTACCTGAACTGTCAGTTTTGCAGTCACTTCCTTGTGTAACTTCACAGTAACAATATGTGTTCCAAGTGTCTTAATTGGCTCGTCTAATTTCATTTTCTTCTTGTCAATATCAAGTCCTAACTGTTTCTTGGCTGCTGCAGCAATTTCTTTTGTTGAAATCGTACCAAATGTCTTGCCGCCTTCACCAGTCTTCATTGTCAGTTCTACTGCCTTTTCTTCAACTTTTACTGCCAAATCCTTTGCTGCCTGCAATTCTTCTGCTGCAAGTTTTGCTTCTCTTGCCTTCTCTAACTTTAAGTCGTTGCGGTTCTTCGCTGTCGCCTCTACCCCTAACTTCTTTGGCAATACATAATTTCTTGCATAACCATCGTTAATCTTTACTACCTGTCCTTTTTTTCCCAATGACTTCACATCTTCTAATAAAATAACTTCCATTTTAAATATCTCCTTCCTCTACCATAGCATCTAATGTCTGTTTAATCGTATGTATTGCCTGTTCAACGGTACATCCCTTTAGCTGTGCACCTGCAATACTCATATGTCCGCCGCCGCCTAAACGCTCCATAACAAGCTGTACATTGACCTCATCAATCGATCTCGCGCTAATGTAAATCTGCTCATTATAAGCTGTAACAACGAACGAAGCCTTAATTCCTGAAATATCAAGTAACTGATTCGCAGCCTTTGCACCGCCAATCGTCGGGCTCTCTAATCCTTCTCCGTCAAATGTCGTGATGGCAAATGCATCTTTATATACCTCTGCCCTGCTGACTGCCTGTGCCACTGCACGATACTCATTCATATCATTTCGAAGCATCTTGCGCACTCTGGTTACATCTGCACCATGTCTTCTTAAAAATGCTGCTGCTTCAAAGGTTCTCGGTCCCGACTTACTGTTAAATCCATCCGTATCAATACTGATACCCGCATACAATGCATCTGCTTCAAAGGCACGAATCTTGACATTTTCATCAACGTACTGAATCATTTCCGTAATCATTTCTGCTGCTGAGGATGCATATGGATCCACATAAGATAATACCGCATTGGTAATTGAATCACTCGACTGTCTGTGATGATCAAATACAACAATCGTCTTGCACTTTTCTAATAATGCCGGACATTCTGTAAGATGCGGCTTATTGACATCCACTACGATAACAGCTGTCTTATCATCTACATATTCCGGTGCTTCCTCTCTGACAAGAAACATATCATCCGGATACTCTTCCTTATCCACAAAACGCTGTAAAAACGGCTTCACACTGACCGTAATATCATTGATGACAATATGTGCACGCTTCCCAAGTTTTCTACAAATCGTATAAATACCAATTGCTGAACCAAAGGAATCAATATCTGCAATCTTATGTCCCATAATCAGTACCGTCTCCGTACTGTCTAGTATCTGTCGAAGTGCATGTGCCTTTACACGAACCTTCACACGGGTATTCTTCTCCATTTGCTGGCTCTTACCACCATAATAGCTAATTTTGTCATTTTCTTTGACAACCGCCTGATCTCCTCCACGTCCCAATGCAAGGTCCATCGCTGCTTTTGCAATATCATAATTCTTCGCATAATCTCCGGCACCGGTTCCAATACCTGCACTTAACGTAATCGTCATTTCATTTCCAATTTTTACATTTTTGATTTCTTCAATCAGGCTGAACTTGTCTGCCATGATTTTTTCAAGAAACTTATGACGGAATACCACCAAATATTTATCTTTTTCTAACTTTCTGACAATCGCTGCTCCTGCTGCAAAATATTTATTGACTCTCTTATCTACCAAACCAATAAATAATGATCTTCTTACGTCATCAATGCTCTCTAACGCTTCTTCATAATTATCAATATATACAAGACCAACAACAAAACGTTCATCCTTAATCTTCTGGATATATGCGTTGATATCCGTCTCATCAAACAAATACAATGCATAGAAATTTCCACTGTGCTGTGTATCTATAAAACGAACACCCTGCCCTAATTCCTGTACATCAATCCGCTTAATCTCGATACAATAATCTCTGGTATTATATGAAATACGAACTTCTCTCGGATCTTCTCCCTGTGGAAATACATTTGGTGTGATTTCCGGAAAAATATTAGAAATATTTTTTCTGTAATCCCGCTTCTTGCCTGTTTTTTCTAACATTGCCTTGTTCAGCCACATAACTTTTCCAGTATCATCAACCAAACAATACGGTACACTAAGGTCATATAATAACTTTCTTTGCACTTGTGAATAATTTGACGAAAATTCAATCATATCACGTATGATGCTTTGTCTGACAATTATCTGCATAACAAAACATACTACCATATACACAGCCAGACATCCTGCCATGATAACGCCTGCTCTGCAATCTACAAGCAATACACCAAAGCATACAATCGCAAAACAAATTCCTATATATACCGGCCAGGACAAAAATAATCTCAAATGTCCTGACATCCTAACAGTCTGATTCTGATCTCGTTCTTTTCCCATGTCATTCTCTCCAATTCCACTGTACTGTAAACGATACATTATTATATTATAGCATTATTGCAGTAAAATGTATATGAAAATTTCGCTTAAGAATCCCTGTATCAACATGTTCTTTTCATAAAACCAGGACATTTTAATAAAAATAAATCATTGCTTCCAACTCTTTCTCATCCATACAGTATTGCGCAGCAATAAACTTCATATTATAGAAATATTATAGAAACGAAATTCCCCATAATGATTTGGGTGTCAAAAGGTGCATTTTATGTTTTGAAGCCCCTTTTGACACCCGAATCCTATAATATAAAAAAAGACACCCGGAAAATCCGAGTGTCCCAACACTGTATCATACAGTATATTTTCAATTAATCTACGCTATATGGCATTAAAGCAACGTGTCTTGCTCTCTTAACTGCAACTGTAAGCGCTCTCTGATGCTTTGCACAGTTTCCTGTAATTCTTCTAGGAAGAATCTTACCTCTTTCAGAAACATACTTCTTTAATAAAGCAACATCTTTATAATCGAGTGCCTTGTTAGCATCTGCACAAAATACGCAAACTTTTTTTCTTCTACGCATTGGTCTTCTTCTCATCTGACCTTCTGGTCTTTCAGACTTCTTTTCTGGCATACCTGTAACCTCCTGATTTAGTTAAAAGGCAAACCTTCGTCCTCTACCCCATCTGGAATATTCATAAAACCATCTCCGGCTTCTGAAACCGGTTCTGGTCTTGATGGTGTATATGCAGCACCACTATTTGCTGCTGCTGAAGATTTGCTCTCTGCAAATTCTTGTTCTTCAACAACTACATCAGTCGTGTAAACTCTCTGACCATCCTTATTTGTATAGCTTCCTGTCTGGATTCTTCCAGTAATTGCAATCTTTGTTCCCTGATGAAGATACTTTTCCGCAAATTCACCGGATCTTCCAAATGCAACACAGCTAATGAAATCAGCTGTCTGCTCATTTCCGCCATTATCTCTAGAACGTCTTCTGTCTACTGCTAATGTATATCTGGCAACTGCCATTGAGCCGTTTGCACCCTGTGAGTAACGTACATCTGGATCTCTTGTCAGTCTACCCATTAAAATTACTTTGTTCATACTTATTCTCCTCTTCTATAAAAGAGTCGTTAAGCAAACATCTTTAAATTATTCACCGTCTTTAACGATTAAGAATCTGATTACGTTTTCCATAATACGAATTCTGCTTTCAACTTCAGCTGGGCAAGTTGCATCAGCTTCAAACTTAATGAAGTTGTAGAAACCTTCGCTCATCTTCTGAATTTCGTAAGCAAGCTTCTTCTTTTCGCATACACCTGGATCTGTAATTGTACCACCGAAACGAGTAATTAATTCTTTAACCTGCTCGATTGTAGCGTTTCTTACTTCTTCCTCGACGTTTGCACTAACAACTAATGCTAATTCATACTTATTCATTCTTCGTCGCACCTCCTTATGGTCTCTGGTCCCTCAATCTTCTATTTTATAGAGGAACAAGGAAAATATATATCACAAGACAATATGTTATCATAAATGTAAATCATTGACAAGCCTTTTTTAAATTTTTCGTATTTTTTTCTACCAAAGAACGCTTGACCATAATCTCATGACCACATCCCTGACATTTCAATTTGAAATCTGCTCCAACACGCAGGATTTCCCATTCTGCACTGCCACACGGGTGCTTCTTTTTCAACTGCACAATATCTCCAATGTCATATTTCAGCATAAACTCCCCACTTTCTTTTTCCATTCCCTGTAATATCTAAGATATCATTCTTTCATTGTTGAGCGATTCTAAACATACCACACGTTCTAACTACATAAATACCATTCGCTCCTGTCCATTCTACGCAATCTGACACTATCTGCAAATCATTTGATTTTCATAAAATCTGTTATTCTTACTATTGTATCTGCTTGTATTATTGCATTTCAGGAATGTTCATCATGCTTTTATAATGCTCCGAAAACAGTTCCTAAAGCATCCTGAATCAGTAAGTCTGCCTTTTTATCATATGGTGTTGATGATTTGTTTACCAAGACCAGCTTATTTCCACGATAATCATCAATCAGTCCCGCTGCCGGATAGACACCTAGAGACGTTCCACCGACAATCAGAACCTCGGCTTCCCGAATCAGTCGTAATGCTTCTGTGATATTTGCATCATTCAGACTTTCTTCATATAGCACAACATCCGGTTTAATCCGCCCGCCACACGTACAATGCGGAATTCCAGTTGAAGAAATAATTGCATCTATGCCGTAGAATTTGTTACATTTTTCACAATAATTTCGCAATACAGAACCGTGCAGTTCTATCACATGTTTGCTTCCCGCTTTCTGATGCAATCCGTCAATATTCTGCGTAATCACACCCTGCAGCTTTCCTTCTGCTTCTAATCTTGCTAAAACTTTATGTGTTGTAGAAGGTTCGGCATCCGGAAATAGCATCTTATTCCGATAGAACCGAAAGAATTCTTCCGGACGTTGTCTGTAAAATGAATGACTAAGAATCTGTTCCGGCGGATAAGCATACGACTGGTTATACAATCCATCTACACTCCGAAAATCCGGAATTCCACTCTCTGTCGATACACCGGCACCTCCAAAAAATACAATCGAATTGGAATGATTTACCCATTCTTTAAACTGTTCTATCTTCTCAACATTTTCTGTTGCCATAACCCTCACCTGACTTTACATAAATTAAGAATAACCATTTTCAAGGAATATATTTCCGTAACTTTGCCATTTTTTATGCATCCTTTATTCCCAGAAAACACTTCACATTTTTATTTTCGCAGCACAAGTACTTGTTTCACAAAGGTATTTTATTATATATTTTTATATCCATACACAAATTTTCTATCTCGTATATTACTTAAAATACCACAGTATTTGAATTATATATTTTTATACTAATCTTCTTTATCTAAAATAACACCTAAGACATTACAATCATTTTCTTCAAGCTGCGCCTGATGCTTTAGAACTTCTGCCTCAACATATTCTGATTCCTTTACGATACACACAGTCGCATCACAATATGCTGCTGCCTTTCCTGCATCATCTGAATGACAGATAATCATATCATAGCTTTCTAACAATTCTGAAAACATCGTATAAATATAATCTTCTCCGGCAGCAAATACGCCATGAACGGTCGTTGCGCCTCTGTCAATACTCCCGCTAAAAAGCACATCCAATTTGCCCCGATTTGTAATACAAATCTGCTTCTTTAATGCTTCTTTGTTCAGTTTGCTCATCACACACTCAACAAAGCCTTCTAATTCCTTACCCAGCTTGTATTTTCCAAGAAAATATGCAGATTCAATATTTCCATCGACAAATAATACACGCTTTCCTTTCTGTGAAAATACCGCTGCCAGTTTAAATGTATCTATGGCATCTCCGATTACTGCAATGGAACACTTTTCATCCGGTCGCTGCTCCTGTCTGTCCGGCCATACCAGACAGTCAGACAATGTATCAACCAATGTATTTGCAATCTTTACAAAACTTTTCTTTTCCTTTGATGTCATATCCACAAGTTTATCTATATTAATACTATACATATTTTCACCTGCCTTATCTCTGAATCGTTCCTAAAATCACTATTTTCTTATCTGTTGTATCTTCTGCCTGATAATTTGACACTGCCTGCTCATATGCTGCCTGCTTCTGCTTTTGTTCAGCTGCCAACTGTTCTGTCTGTTTATCTAAATTCTGTACTTCTTCAACAACATCCTGTGACACTTTTTCCTGTTCTTGTGTATCCACAGTATCCTGCTGTTCCTCCTGACTCTGCATACCTGATAACTCATTTTGCACTGTATCACTTACAACTTCTTCCACAGCACTTTCTGCTTCAGTTGTAGTATTCTGTGAATCTTCCGTTTCTTCTTTTTCCACAACTTCCTGTGCAATTTTTACGCTCCCAGCACCTGTTTCCGGCTCCTGTTCCACAGCATCTGTAACAGTATTCTGCTCTTCATTGGATGCTAAGACATCCTCTTCTTCAAAATCCTGTTCCTGCTCTAAACTTGCAGCAACATCACGATATGCTTCTTTATAAATATCTTCCTGAACCTTTCGCATCAATTCTTCATCCGGTTCAACAACAGTTCCGTATGTATTATCTGATTCTTCCTGTTCCTGTATATTTGGCACACCATATTCTTTTTCATATTCAGCCAGAAAATCGCCTTCTTCCTTGTTTTGCTGATTCTCTGGTTCTGTTTTTACATTTGTTGTCTGTTTTTCTTCTACAGTTTTTTCTACTGTCTGCACTTGGCTATTTACAGTTTTGGCTGTCTCAGCTTTTTCATCTGTATCTTCCTGTTTTTCATCATCTTCTACATCAGCAAATGGATTTGTAATTTCCACACCCTTAAAAAATGCTGCTTCTTTCTTTTTTTCTGCCTTCTGTTTCTTTGTTAAAGGTTCCTTATTCTCTGTTAACACTGGAGTCTGCGCATTTGCATACTTTCCATAATGCTTCTCATACTCCCATTCATCGTCTGAATGGTCTGCCGGCTTCTTAAATGCACTTACAATCAGCAAAATAAACATTTCTAATATGACGCATGCAATTCCTGCAACACCCGTAATCTTTGCTACATTCTCGTATAAATGTGGTCGAATCATTTCATCGCTGTCAGCATCTGCCGGTAAAATCTGTATAGATTTCACTGGAATAATACTTGTCGTTTTTACTGCTGTCTTTGCAACAGCATCTACATAAGCTCTTGCTGTTCCTTTGTCAGGATTTTCACAAGTAATTTCAATAATATTACTATTATCCGGTGAAGAAACTGTCAAATATTTTGCAATATCTTCTGTTGTTGCTAGTGTCTTCTGTGCATCTGAAATAACAATGTTACTTGTAAAAATAATCATAAAGTCGTTATTTAATCCACCGTTGGATGCTCGAATGGATGCTTCGTTTTCTTCACCCGGCACAACATACAATTTCACAGTTGCCGTATATACAGGCGAAATATTCTCTTTTTCATAAAAATATCCTCCCACCGCAGCTATGATGCATGTGAGCAATAATATCAAAACACATCTCGAAAGTTTTCTCATCATTTTCTCCTTTTTCCTGTTTCTTCTAACATTTTTGAATTTCCGTTTTTCTCTTTCTTCGGGCACTTTGATGTTGCTGTGTTCTTCCATTCCTATACTCGTATAGACAACTCGATCATACTACCTGCCAATGCAACATTAGTCTATTAACTTCACTGTCTATTTCGTTTTCAGCTAATACCCTTCATTCATTATAAATGTATATTATTTCTATACTTACACAAATCTCTAAAAAATCATATCATTTCTACAAATATCTAATCCATATCAAATATAAATATCTAACACTCTATCTAAATATTTACTGCTCCGGATAATAATACCAACGAATTGCCGTAATCTTACCCTTATTATCCACATCAAATGACAGTTGTGCAAAATCATCATCAATCGTCGCATATTCTCCCTTATACGGCGGCTCAAAATACGTGAACTCAACCATATAAGAAGTAGCCGTTTCATATGAATCATTACCGTTATACTGAATCATTCCATATTCAATATTATTTTTCGCCTTTACATTTTCCAAAGAATCAATCGTAAAATCGCCATACAATAATTTACCAAGTTTCGCTGACTTATCTTCTGAATATACTTCACGATTCAAAGCATCCTGCTCTCGGTAGTACTGCTGATAAATCTTATCGACCGAATCACCAACTTTCATTCCTCTCGCAAAATTATCCTGATCACTGACCGATGCTGCTGCAGTCAGACGATATTCTCCCTTGATTTGTGAAAATATAAGTGTTAAATCATTGTAAGAATATACTTTCTCAAGAATAATATTATTTGCATTATTTTTCTCTGTATTGCTATATGTCGATACCGGCTCTCCTAATTTATTCTTTACTTCCTGCTCCGTCATCATATAAGCTACCTGATTTACCGTTAAATCTTTATAAGAAAACTTCTGTGCACTACTCTTCGCAAATGTTTCATATTGCTTTTGTGATTCCGTAATGTCCTCTCCATCCGACGTAATTACGGCTTCTTTTTTCGCACCACATCCTATGAGACTCACTGCAAATACAGATAACAACGCCACCGATTGTATCATTTTCTTTTTTATTCTCATACACTTCTCCATATAAATTTTATGTACTTGACCTATACATCTCTGTAATAGACCTCATTTTATTCTTTTTTGCATTGTTTATATTATATCATATATATACTCGAAAACCCGCACTTCGTGCTTTTCGCTACTTCGTAGCTTTGTTTTCTCGTTAATGGCTTGAAAAAAACAAATGCCACCTTCGGTGTCGCTTGCTTTTTTCTGCACTCATTATATCACATATATGGGGTTTGTGCGACTATTTGTTTGATTATATAATAGGGATGTATTGCCAATTGATTCCAACATTGACATATACATATTATAGAATAATTTAAGAATTTTGTATCATTAAGAAATTCAGAGTAATCTTTTATAACGCAAAAAGCTCAGAACAAACTGTCCTGAGCTTTTGCATTTCTACATAGAGGCGACAATCAGACTCGAACTGATGATCAGGGTGTTGCAGACCCACGCCTTACCACTTGGCTATGTCGCCATAT
>AUXO014758391.1_pt1 | contig 26167 bp, 23 predicted proteins | sample 768731 | NCBI WGS metagenome assembly AUXO01 (sample SAMN02715735, study PRJNA202380) | gut metagenome | biome: sheep rumen | host: Ovis aries | place: New Zealand: Palmerston North | reverse complement strand
TTCTGTACGTTTTCCATTTCTTCTCCATCAGATACTCTGTTGATATAACTTTTGAGTAATTCGACGCGTTTATTGAATAATTCTTCATCATTTTGATAATCTTCCATTTCATATCACGGCTTCTATTATTTGATTATTATTTATCTATTTTTTTTGGCTTATAATAAGTTATGTAACTTTGATAGTTAAATTTATTCGGCAATAATTATTAAAGCAAACAAGTACATAATGATAATTAATGACTTATTTATTAAAGGGAGGTCTTATTTCATGGAAGAAAATTCCTTAATGTGGAAGGTCGTAAATCTGTTATGGGTTATTTTCTCATTCATCTTCGTATTGAATGGTCTTGGAATAATCTATGCAGCCAAAAAGGTAGATAACAGAAACTGGCTTATCGAGGGAATAATATATCAGGCCATTGCAATAATGTTGTTGTTATTGGCAGGTTTTAATGTTTCATCAATCGGCGTCGCGTTCACACTATTTTATCTCCTTTCATGGTTGATATGTATCATCAGAACACCATTTATTGCCAAAAAATACCTGGAGATTCTTAGATTAAAAAACAATAGCAATATGAACTATCAGCAGACAAATCAATATAATCAGAATCCTATACAGAACGAATCCAATGTTAACATAAACAGTCAAAACGTGGATTTAAATGGGAATGTTCCACCGGCTCAATCATATGTATATGAAAATGAAATGCAATTTAATAAAGCACAGACATACAACAACAGCAATATTAATCAGGATATCCTCAATAAAAACAATGCCGACACGGCCGATAATATGAACAATGACTATGACCCTCAAAGAATCGATGACACCAGCCAAACGATTCAAGAAAACATCAGTAAGATAAACCTCAATACAGCTTCTGCCGAGGAAATAAAAAATATTCCAATCTTAACTGTAGAACAGGCTCAGAAGATTATTGAACTTAGAAGTAGGGGAGAGACAATCAGATCAATGGATGACTTGAAACAGAAATTTAACATGGATGATACTCAAATAGCTCAACTCAAAGAATATATTATAATTAAGGATGTAGGTCAAAGTCGTAGAATAGACCTGTAAACTCCTTCTTAAAACTTTTTTTTAAAATCTTTATATATTATGAATTTTATATTTATTTTCATGAAATGTAATTATTGCGGAGCAGTTAATGACGATAATGCTCATAATTGTAGATTTTGTGGTAGACAACTGGGAATTCCCAACAATAATAAAAGAAGCTTTTTTACACCCCTGAAGATAATCGGCATCATACTAATAGCATGTTTTGTGGCTGTTGGTGCCAGTCTTGTTTATGTGGTTTACTTTGATGCGTCTGCTGTGGAGATTATGGAATTAAACGCAAATAGTGCAAATGTATTAAGCAATCAGGAACTTGCAGGCAATATTCCAAACAGCAATATTTCACAGCAGATATGTGCATATACAAATAATTGTACTCCAATCTATAAGATTGGTACGGGTGAAGCTCCAGTTACGGTTATATCTGCCGGTGTTCATGGAGATCAACTGGTTCCATCAGTCGCCGCCATGAGACTGATTAATTATCTTGATGGGCGTAAGATTAATGGTACGGTTTATGTCATCCCATTTACTTCACCTAAGGCTATCAGCCAGAATACTAAGCTAACTGATGGTGTTAATCTGAATACCGTTGCAGATAAGAGTGGAACTGCAAGTAATGATGTTGTCAAATTGGCATTGACTAACAATGCTACTGCAGTTGGAGATTTTCATGAGACTGAAATTGGTAAAAATCCTGGAAAGACCACCATCATGTGTTCACAAATTCCTACCTATGGCAGTTTTCAATTAGCCGAGGACATGTCAAGATTATCATTGGATACGACAATGACCTATTATGTTGCAGGTGTTGCCTATGATGGTGCAGTCGAAGACGTGCTGAACTTGAATGGTACTGCCAGTGTTACACCATTGGTTCTTGTTTCAAGTCATGGAAAAGTCCATAGCACTGCCGTTGATGAATCTTATGATCAGATGCTTGCATTGCTATTGGCAAATCATAACTTGAACCCTGATGATACTTATCTTAAATTAGCTAATGCTGATATTGATGGTTTTAATTTCTAAAATCATCAACAGTTATACTTTTTTTTTGAAACTTATGTGTGATTATAGTTCTAAAATAGAATATGATCAAATGGCTAAAATGATGGGTAATTATAACATAATATGTGCGACAATCATTTTAGTAATGTGTGAACATGATATTAATATATTCATGCTTAAGGATCTAAAAATTGAATTGCTACACGTGCTATTTTAAAAAAAAAGAAATTAGGTGATTGATTTTAAAAAATCGGATATGGTTATCCAAGTCAAATTATGTTTTCCAATATTTTTAATGCATTTTTCATGTTTTTCTGTGAGAAGTAATGCATTTGAATGAATTGCTATTGACATTGCAGATGATTCACATCTGCCATACATAATCCCCAGTTTACCGTTTATTATTGCCTTATATGTATAATATTCCTCTGTAAATATCGAAATATCCTCAATTTTTATCAAATTCTTATCCATAAATGATTTTAACTTAACTATCCAACAGTTATCTTCATTCAAGAATTCATCATACATCTGTTGGGTCAGTATTATTTCATCATTTATATTCTCGTTTATATACTCACAATCCAACAACACTTTTAAACATTGAATTTGTGATATGACTATCCTGGCCAATTTAACCATCCATCTTATTTTATTAAATCTTCATTAAATGAATCTTTAAATAACTCATCACGTTTTCCCTGTGAAATCAGGTTGTCATCATATGCCTTATTGATGAGTTTGATATAATTACCCATGACAAAGTTTTGCTTATCGACATATGGAACGTATAGCTTATCGCTGTAACCTCGCTGTCTTGCATTCCAGATTATCCCCGGAAGCAAATCATCGAATTCATCCTCGGTTATCTTATCCAACATCATCAGACGTCTTAACATTGCCTTATGACTAATCTGGAAGAATTGTTCCGTTTCGATTATAGCATCCAAGTCCCATTTTTCTATTCCATGTTCCCGTTCATAGTTTAATAATGCACCGTTGGACATCAACAGACATGAAGCAAACTGATTTGCCATTTCTTCTATTTCATGATTGCTTGTCATGTCACATTTGATAAACTTATCCTCATATAACATGTGATATAATTCATGGGCTACTGTGAACCTTTGTCTTCCCAGCGGGTGATTTGAGTTTATAAATATGATATTCTGGTCTTTTGTCTTATATGATGATCCGCTGACATATCCTTCCATGTCCAGAAAGATTATTGTAACATTTTTTACTTTGTTGAGAACTACTGAAAAGATGTCAATGGGATCATTTTCATTAATGTTCCATCTACGACGACAATCATTCGCCTTTTCACATACTTCAAAGTAGGTATCTGGAAATTCCATTTTTTTAATCCTCTTGTTTTGTTAAATCCGCTAACAGTTCTATATTCTTAATTATTTTATTCATCCTGGCTATTGTATTTAGATCAAGATTTTTTTCTTCAGTTCTAAATGCAAATGTAGGCTTTGAATAATCCGAATCACCCTCCAGTATATAATCTTCAGAACAGTTATACAAGTCACATAACTTTTCTAAAGAGGATAATGTTAGGTTTCGTTGATTATTCTCTATTTTAGCTATTTGACCTTGATTATATCCAAGGTATCCTGCCACTTGTTTTTGGGTGAAATTATAATTTTTTCTTAATTTCTTTAATCTTTCACCAATTGTTTCATCCATTATAATCCACTCGATAATTTCTTATATTATATTTATGACATAATAATTATTTATATTAATCTATTATTATATTCCATTTGATAATTTTAACTTGATTGTAAATATTGATATAGTACCTGTAAAAATGTTTTGACAACAAGTTGCAGCAATATTTATGTAAAAAAATAAATTTAAGTGAATTATTTTTCATAGGAAAGATTTAATATAAATAACATAGGATATTGAATGTGGAAAATCCGATTTTTTTTAAAATATGGATATCATTTTGTCATATGAGTATCATCAAAGATTATTTTGTATTTTCAAATGTATTACAATAAAGACTATGGAATAATATTAAAATTTTTATAATTATTTATATGCCAACATTTATATATAACTTATGATATATTAGAATATGTGAATGGGATCAACATCCATTCACCATTACATGAAAGTTTCATAGGCAATTAAAATAAATTGTTTAAGTGCTTCAATGTAGAAATAAGATATTGAATAAGCATTTGTGATTCATAGAATAAAGTGTATCATCATAAATTTTATTCAATATTAACTTATGGAATAATATGCCAAATTATATGTAATTAAATAAATTCATATTTTAATGGCAGGTTATTCCATTTGAACCCATTAAGTCCATAAATCCCATGTAAAGCCTCATTACATTCATGAGCAATTTATGAGTGTTAAGTAAAAAATATCTTTTGAACTGTGAGGATTTATGGACAAAAATGGGTAGTAATAACTAAAGCATTTAATTGTTGAAATTAAATATTTTATCCATGGTATCTAAAAGGTTAAATAACTCCAGTTTTGAATCAAACACGAAAGATGTATTTCATAACTATTATCACCTAACTTATAGTTAAACGGGAATATGGATATTTAGAATTAATCAGGAAAAAAGTTGTAAATGAGATTCATAGGAATCATGCAAACCAAATTAGTATAGCAATAGATCATAAACAAAAAATCATTTTTAATCATCTCCAAAAATAAGAAAAAATGTGTATTATCGTTTATGTATATTTAAATAGTATTATGTAGATTAAGGTCTTTGTGTAATCAAGTATCAATTTAAACATTGAAAAATGAAATATCCGATTAATTAAACTGATAAATTTAAAAAGGGAATGAGCTTTAGTTATAACGATTTGATTCATATCAACTTAGTTAAATTTAGCTTTGAGTAATTCAAAGCTTATGATTATTTTTTTTAAAATATTTTTAAGATAGTTATGAATAAGTTTATATAGCATGACAGATATATAAGAAAGTGAAACTTATACTAACCAAAAGTAAATAAAAACTTTTTTTAAATATATTTCAAAAGGAGGCAAAAATATGACAATAAATCTAGCACAATCCATATTGAGTAGTATATTACTTGATAAAAAAGTTGGAACAACAATATCAAACAAAAAATTCAAAGAAATAGACATATGGCATGACGAACTTAAACCTTACTTTGACAAACTACAAGAAAAAGGATATATCAAAGGTTTCTGGAAAAATAACGTGAACTTTAAGATCATAAAACCGGTTAGTCTCCAGATTCTTGAAGAACTATAACTCTTCTCCCCTTTTAATCTCCAATTAACATAAAAAAATAACATACTATTTTAAACAATATAATTTATAACGATTTTTCATACAATTAATCAAGGATACGAATAAATATTTGATTATTAATTCTCATAAATAATGTGCAATGATTATTAATTTATGTTTTTTATAAAATATTTCTAGAATAGGGATAGTTTCAAAAAGATTTATATACTATGAAGCTAAAAAGATATAATTATAAATATCATGATTAATTATGATAAATTAGGAGAAAATATTATGGCAAAATTAGAAGGAAAAGTAGCAATCATAACCGGAGCAACATCAGGAATGGGAAGAGCATCAGCAAAACTATTTGCACAAGAAGGAGCAAAAGTAGTTGTAACCGGAAGAAATGAAGAAAGAGCAAAAGCAATAGTTGACGATATAAAAGCAGAAGGAAATGAAGCAATATACGTAATTGCCGACATGTCCAACCTTGATGATGTTAAAAAAATATTCGATGCAACAATGGAAGAATACGGTACGGTAGATATACTCTTCAACAATGCAGGTATGCTAAGCATGAGCCCATTAATGGATTTAAGCATTGAAGAATGGAACAAGATATTCAACGTAAACGTAACATCAAGCTTGGTGCTTACACAACTAGTGGCACCAGTCATGAAAGAAAAAGGTAAAGGAACAATAGTAAACACATGTTCAGTAGCTTCATTCGGCGCACACCACGGATTTGCAGCATATGTTGACTCAAAACATGCAATGGCAGGATTGACCAAATCAATTGCATGGGAACTCGGACCTGAAATAAGATGTAACGGAATTGCACCAGGACTTATCCACACAGCAATGGTAGACAGTATCGGTGGACCAGCAGCATTACAGCAAATGATTGATCAATGTCCTGTAAAAAGATGTGGAGAACCAGAAGATATTGCAGCAGTAGCACTATTTTTAGCAAGTGACGACTCCGCATTCCTAGACGGTCAAATAATTAAAGTAGACGGTGGATTCGAGATATAAACACATAAAAACAAATCATCACCACCACCCCCACATTCTTTTAATACTTTTTTTCAAATCAATAATCCATACACCATTAATTCAGATTACAAATAAATATATACCTACTAAAATAATCTCCAATCAATCATTGAAAAATGAGTATTAAAAGTCCGATTATCACATACTCCCCTATAACACATTGACAAAGAAAATTGAATATATTATACCCATTATCAATAATGATAGTTAATTATTAAAGTTATACATGATAAAAATAATAATAATCAATAAAAAGTATACTTATAATAAGTCAATCATTAAACAGGAGAACAAAGATGAAATGGGAAGAAGTTTCTAAAGAAGATGTTTTAAAAAAATTAGAAACTAGTGCAGATGGTCTTTCATCAGATGAAGTAATCATAAGACAAGAAAAATATGGGTTAAACACATTAATCGAACAAGAAAAAAAGTCCCAATTACAAGAATTTCTCTCACAGTTTACCGAGCCCCTGATGATACTGCTTATCATAGCCGGAATAGTTGCATTCTTAATCAATGACATAATTGATTCGATGGTAATATTCTTTGTCGTTATATTAAACGCGGTTATCGGATATAGACAAGAAATGAAGGCTGAAAATGCCATGGAAAATCTTAAGTCCATGACTACCAATACAACAGTAGTACTCAGAGATAATAAAAAAATCAAGGTAAACACCGAAGATATAACCATTGGAGATATTGTAATAATAGAGGAAGGAGACAATATTCCAGCCGATTTAAGAATTATCGACAGCTATGACTTGAAGATAAATGAATCATCACTGACTGGTGAATCAATGCCAGTACATAAGACGGATGAAATATCCGATGATGATTCACACAGTAACCTTGCATACATGGATACATCCGTTACGAGCGGTAGGGCAAAGGGCGTTGTGACCGCCATAGGAATGGATACACAAATCGGTAAAATCGCCAGTTTAATCCAGGACGACAAGGAAGATACACCCCTTCAGATAAAGATAGACAAACTCGGTAAAACATTAAGTCTGATGGGAATAATAATCTGTATCGTCATATTTGCACTTGAATTGATACAGGGAATTCCGGCGGCAAACACTTTCATGACCGCCGTAAGCCTGGCGGTTGCAGCCATACCAGAAGGATTACCAGCAGTATTGACTTTGACGTTGGCATTGGGGATGCAAAAGATGGCCAAAAACAAGGCAATCGTAAGGAAGCTGCTTGCAGTAGAAACTCTCGGTTCATGTAACGTCATATGTACCGATAAGACAGGGACATTGACCATGAATAAGCAAACAGTCACAAAAAGTTACATTACAGACAATGACATGACATTCAAGGTAGGCTGCTTGTGTAACAATGCAAAAATTGATGAAAATAAACAACTGTCCATAGGAAATCCCACTGATATCGCAATAATGGAATATTCACTCAATAACAGTACAATGGATTATAGCTCAGAAAGAATTCATGAATACCCATTAGACAGTAACAGAAAACGCATGAGTACAATCAACATCATCAACGATGAAAAATACCTGCTTATCAAAGGTGCTCCAGAGATAGTGCTTAACTTATGTAGTTATAAAAGCAATAACGGTCAAATATCCAAGCTGGAATCAGAGGATAAAGACAACATCAGACAAAAGGTTATCCAGTATACTGATGATGCCCTTAGAGTAATATTGTTTGCATATAAGAAATTGGATGACGTAGATATAAATGATGTCGACAAGCTCGAATCTGATTTGATATTTACTGGATTAATGGCTATGATGGATCCTCCTAGAGAGGATGTGTCAAAATCCATCGCCACATGTAAAAATGCCGGAATTACTGTCAAGATGATAACAGGCGATCATAAGAATACAGCCAGTAGTATTGCAAGAATGGTGGGCATTGACAACCATGAAGACGTCTTAACGGGTAAACAGATAAGTGATATGAGCGATGAGGATTTAATCGAGGCCGTCAAAAAGTACAACGTATATGCAAGAGTATTTCCCGAACAGAAATTACGCATAGTCAAAGCACTCAAAGAATCCGATGACATTGTTGCAATGACCGGTGATGGTGTAAATGATGCACCGGCACTGACAAATGCAAATATCGGAATATCAATGGGTTCCGGTACGGATGTTGCAAAAAACTCCAGTGATATGATTCTTGAAAATAATGATTTTTCAACGATAATATATGCCGTCAAAGAAGGAAGAACAATATATTCAAATATCAAGCGATTCATCAAGTTCCAATTGTCTACTAATATCGCTGCTATACTTACAATATTATTTTCATCACTTCTTTATATCCCCTTACCGTTTAATCCTGTGCAGTTATTGTGGATAAACATTATCATGGATGGCCCTCCGGCACAATCATTAGGTGTTGAGCCTTCTGATAGGAATGTCATGAATGTCGGCCCTACAAGAGATAATCTGCTTAGTAAGGAGAATCTCCTGCACATAACGTTAATCGGCCTTGTGATGATGTGTGGAACCTTAGGGGTATATATCTATGAACTAAACAGGGGAAGCGGTTATCTTCTGGCAAGCAGCATAGCATTCAGCGTATTTGTTGTCTATCAGTTATTCAATGTTTTCAACTGTAAAAGTAACAGCAAACAGACAAACAAGACATTGTATATATCAGTAATATTATCATTTATATTGCAGCTATGTGCTATTTACATACCACAGTTACAGACGATATTCAAAACAACATACATCAACCCGACAAGCTGGATTTACATAATTCTGGTAGGACTGTTGATATTCGTTGCAGAACGGATTATACGAATATTCGAGAAGAAGTTTCTAAACGTTTAATCCAGATTCTAACTGCAAATTGGAATTTTCCAATTTTTCTTCTTTTTTTAACCACATTTAATATTCATTTTTCCAATAATTTTTAATCATATGATATTCATAGTTATACTAAAGAAAGTTAAGGATGTGTAAAATGAGGGAAAATAATTTAATAATTATCTGTGTTACGGTTATACTCTGCATTGCATTAATAGCAGGTACTTTTATCATCATCAGTACCGATAATGATAATAACCCTAACGTTATTGAAAACATTGTTAACCCGACCGGCACAGGTGATAATTCAAACGGTCAAAGTCAGGAGTCCGGCAGCTCTTCTTCCAATACAGACAAGTTGGATAAAATCAATTGGGCTACATTCTATGCCGACGGTAATCCGAATACAGGTGAACAGGTTACGGTTAATGTAGGCAGTCAGCATGCGGGAAAAGTCATATCATTATCAATGAATTACTATAGGGATGGCTATACATTGATTGAAGAGGCACCTAAAAGTTATACCGTAAATGATGAGGGAAACATATACATACCAGATACCGCTTCAATGGCAAAATATCCGGATAAATGTAGCATTAGCATAACCTGTGATGGATATACAACAACCGCAACATGCAACCTGGAAAAACGTAAGGGCAGCCAGACCGTATATTTCAACTAATCGATAGACTTTTTTTATTGGATGATGATTATCCATCATCTTTTTATTTTACCATGTGTAAACTGTTGGCCAATAGTTATATGTTCCACTAATTATTTGAAAATAATAATTTATTATAAATTAATAGCAACTCATGTAGATTTACCATCATATAATATTAAAATAAAACTAGATCTATGATATAATTAAAGAAATAAAGTATAATATAATATAATTTATGAACAAATATGAAAATTATTAAAGCTAAAATCATGTAAACTAATATTGAAAGCATGAAGCTTTGGTACAATAATATATCTTGTCCCCACAAAAAAATGTACCCCTAAAACATAGTTGTACAGACAACAATTAAATGTACATACAAGCCATAAATGTTCCCACAATTAAACATGGATATCTGCTAATATACGGTCATAGAAAATATTGTGTATACAAATGAAAAACGTGTCTACAAAAATTAGAGAATTTATCTAAAAAAAATAAGCATGATTGAAAAAAAGTTAAGGGTATGTTAATATCTTAACATACATGTAATGTAATTTATTGGATTGCTAATTCAATATCGTCGGCAGTTACGGTTTTTCTTCCAGCATGTTTTGCTAGTTTTACTGCCTGTACTGATATTTCTTCAGCAAATTCTTCAAGTACTTCTGCTAGTGCTACTGCAGCATCATCACTACTTCTTTCTGCACCTGCATTTTTTATTATTCTTTTCATTGGTGCTACTGGTAATTCTGACATAATATCATAAACTCCTATAATTTGATATTTAATATTATGTAGCTAACATTATATATAATTTATACATGAATGGGCTAAAATACTCCTTTTATCATTCATATTTGTAGTAAAATATTAAGATATCCTGAAATGTATTATAATTTATTTTTGATTCATAAATTAAATTATTAAATATGAAAAAATTTTTTTCATATATGAGAGTTATGTGCTACAATAACTTACTGTGGAACATAATTTAATATGTGTACTACAATATTTTATTGTGCTACAGTACATCTGTTGTGGAACATTATATTCTATAATATGTTTAGATGGGAAAAATAACACATACCCCATTAAAACAAATAAATGTTTTGTACTGCAAAAAATAGAAGTGGTAAAATAATCTAAAAATATTGAATAACTATTTAAAATAAGCAAATACTAATTGTTTGGGTGTTTATTTGGTTAAATTAGAAGGTAGTATATGTTATAATGCTAACATATACTCATCATTCTTTTTTTATTTGAGTGCTAGTTTAATGTCAGCACCGGTGACTGTTTTTCGTCCAGCATGATTTGCTAATTTGTTAGCATCTACGGCTACTTCTTCTCCAATTTCTTCCAGGACTTTTGCTAGTTCAATTACTGCTTCGTCACTGATTCTTTTTCCACCGGCTTCTTTGATAATTCTTTTAATTGGTGCTAATGGTAATTCTGTCATTTTTATTCATCTCCAATTGTAAATTATATTAGTTATTATTTGGGGTAAATAAAGTTAAATATATACATTTTTAATCAGTTTTTACTATCCTTACTTTGGGAAGGATATGAATATATTATTGTAAGAATAATTATCTGATTATTCAATAGATTATTCCAGATTATTCCAAGTAATTTCAGAATAGTTACTATCTTGATGATAATATCCAAGAATAGTAGAATTTATTGTAAGTTGAGTGAGCATAAAATCACCTCTACTAACCATACACCCAACAATACCAATCAAATGATTTAATCATGTTTTGAAGAGGTTAGATTTACTAAAGTTGATAGAATGATTAAAATGTAATAGAAATAAACATCTACTTACCAATACAAAGTTTTGTTTAAACTAATATAAATAAAATAAGAATTAGATATTATAAAATATTTTAATTAAAATTAGATTTAAATATTAATATTATAAAGTGAATGTTTAATATAACCTCAGATTAGAAATTACAGATAATTAAATTAAATTCTTTGATGACATCACCAATCGTTTTAAGTAGACACACATCAACAATACAGAAATTCACATAAAACAACAACAGAAACTTAGTAATACTTTTTTTTCAAATTAAGAACATAATGTATTAATATAATAATAGTTAATAATTAGATAGAAGATAATCATAATTAGAAGAATCTAATATGGAGATTTATTTATGGAAAAATATTTGATTACAGGAGAAATTTATGATTGGAAAAAGTCCTATGCCCTATTTTCCAATGGCGAACATTTCATATGCACGCTTAATAGATTAAAACAAATAGATGACTATGACGATAACGACATGAAGGCAATTCAAACATTAAATGATCCTGAATTCAAAAATAAGGTATTAAATGCAAAGGATAACTACTATTTATCTTTAGAATTTGAAGATGACAATCATGAGAAAATATTAATCTCAAACATCAAATGCTTTAGAAATCCTACCTTAATCAGTTATGAATATGAACATTATAAGTCATTACCATAACACGTAAAATGAATCATTAGCATTTTTCAACAACAATAGGCGTATAATATGACATTATCATCTGATTTAAGAAAGTATCTAATGGATAACGGAGCATTTAAAGTTGGATATGCAGATATCAGCGATGTGACCATAATGCCCGGATTGAACTCGGGAGTAATATTCTACATCGCATATCCCCGGGAGATTCTTAAAAGAATGTCCAATGCACCGACCATGGAATACGTGTTAAAACTAGTGGACATGAACAACAAGCTAGATGAGTTAGGCATGCTTTGTGAGGAGTATTTAATTGAACGAGGTTATAAAGCTTATGCACAGACCAAACAGCGATTAGGAAAGGATTTTGGAGAATTCAATTCATTTGAACTGCCACACAAGACATTTGCTACTAAGGCGGGCCTTGGATGGATTGGAAAATCGGCTTTACTAACAACCAGGGAGTATGGATCTGCACTGCGATTAACCTCTGTAATGACTGATGCACCATTAGAGTACGGCAAGCCAATTCTCAAATCACAATGCGGTAATTGCAACATATGTAAGGATGCATGTAAGGGCAATGCAATCAGCGGTATCGAGTGGAACTATAAGTTGAAAAGAAATGACTTTTATGATGATAAAAAATGTGAAGCATATGCTCTGAAGATATCCGAAGTTAATCTTGGAAAACCGGATACTGTATGCGGAAAGTGCATATATGCCTGTCCTTATACTAGAAGATATATGAATCAGAAATAGATAATCGTATAAAAGCTAGTTTTTATTGTTTAACTCCCATTATTACTATTTTTTTAAGCCAGATAATTGGTTAAATTCGTTATGAAAAAAAATAAGAAGAAAAAAAGTATCGATTTACATTGTTACGTTTTGAATGAATATTGCATCATCTTTTGTACTTCCAAATGCAGTATCTACAAAGTATACTTCAGCACGTGCCGGTGTGGAACTTGCATCATCGGTCATTGCAGTACCTGAAACTTTTATCAGTTGGTCTTTTGCAGGATTATTCGTATTCCATACTAAAGCGCTTTTACCGATTACTGCATCACTGCTGTCGTAGAAGATTACCTGCATTTCAAGATAATTAAAATCCTTTTTAGGAGTTACTTCACAGTTTACCTTGTACATGGAGTAGCCTTCACTGACTATGGTAATATCTGATACGTTTAAATCATCAGATGATGATGAATCAAATAATCCGGCAGATACTACAGAGGATGCAGTCAGTATACCCATTATGATAAATAATGTAAAGATTATTTTCTTATTTACCATTTGATTTTCCTCCTTTATTTTTTTATAATAGAAATTATCGAAATTAAAACTTATATAATTATCGCTTTATTTTAAATATTAATAAATATATGAAATTCTATTCCAAATCAAATCGATTAAAAGTATATTTTTTTATCTTAAATTAACATTATGCTAAAAAATGATGGTTTAATCAAATAGATTTTTATATAAAGACAATCTAACCCATTATAATTAAAAATAAGCCACCATATCTTTTGTTGATTATATTATTGTGAAAAATACAAAAACTTTAAATATAAATAATGATAAAATTATCATGTCAATTGAAAAAGAGGTAATAATTTGAGAGAGAATATGCAAATTGCAGTAATTGCTGCTGTTGTTTTAATACTGCTTGGAATAGTTGTCTTTTCTACAGGCATGCTAAATCCAGTCAACAATACCACCAATGACACTAACAATACAACAATGAATGATAGCCAAAACATGAGTTTGAATCAGACAAACAATACTACCAATGATCAATCACAAAGCACATCCAACAATAAAAATCAGGGCAGTTCATCAAAACAAGCTTCACAGCAATCATCAAATTCACAATCCAATGTCCATAAGTCATACATTACCATAAGCGAAAATGAGAAAGGTCAATATGAAGGTATGGCACCGGGCAGATACGTTGAAACATGGTCCGAAAGTGAAGGACCAATAAGTATGGATAAAATCGATTAGATTCCATGCTTACCTTATTTAACCCCCTACAATAACAGGCTAATTTTAAATATTCATAAATCCATCAAAAGCGTATTTTGGCTTTAACAATGAATAATCACTTAGAATCAGTAATCTTTCAATATGAGTAGGGAATACATATAATGAATTTTTAAAAAAGAATATAAAAAAAGAAAAGTTAATTTTTTTTTAATTGGTAATTAAATGATTTAAATTATCCAACAAATCGATTATCTCTGGATCTTTAACTTTGTGATAAACCCAGATACCATCTTTTTTACTATCGATAAACCCAGCGTTCTTCAATATCTTCAAATGATGAGATACATTTGACTGTGGCTTATCTAAAATTTCTTGTATAGAACATGTACAACAAGAACCTTCAGATAGCAAATATAATATTTTCAATCGTGTAGGGTCAGATAATGCTTTTAATTTATCAGAATAATCTTCAAAGTCACCAAATGAAGGTAATTCATCATTTAATTTTCTTAACTTTTGCACATGTTCTTCTTTTAAATTTTCACATGTCATACTTTTATTTCGCTTCCTACGATTGTTTAGTAGTTATGTAATTATATATAATTTTACATTTATAAAAGTAATTGTTATAACTATCATAAATAAAAAATAGAATAATTTACGAATGAATTTTTTAATTATGGATTATTATCAATTTATTAGGGTAGAAATTCAAAAAAAGGGGGTGTTTTAATAGAATGAATAACGAATTACGAGAATAAAATAATAAAAAAAAGGGGAGATTATATGTTAAAGAAATTTTTGGTGTTGATTGTTACTTGTTTTGCCAATTCTTCTGGGTCGATATTCATTTCTTTTGCTATTCTCTTAAGTATATGTGGCAGATACTTAGGTTCATTTCTGTTATTTTTAGGTTTTTGTTCAAAATCTCTTGGCATTAAGAATGGACCATCAGTTTCTATCATTAACTTTTCAGGTGGAATGACTTTTATTGCCTTTAATAAATCATCATTACGTCTATCATCACATATCCAACCGGTGACTCCTATATAACAGCCTAACTCAAGATAATCCTCTGCCTCATATTTAGTCCCGGTAAAACAATGAACAACAGACCTTGTGGCTATTTTTTTATGATTCTTCAAAATCTTGCTGAAATCATCATAGGATTCACGATCATGTAAAAATAGTGGCATTTCCAATTCTTCTGCGAGTTCCACTTGTTTTTCAAACCATTTACGCTGAACATTTTGTGGAGAGAAATTCCTGTTATAATCAAGACCACATTCTCCTATTGCAACGACACAATCATTATCTGCCAAGTCCCGTAGTGTCTGGATTGTGTTTTCATCACATGTTTTAGCGTCATGTGGATGAACCCCACAAGTAGCATATAACACGTCCGGATACTTACTGGCATATTCCACTGCTAGTTTACTGGATGTGATACTGCTTCCAGTTATGATTGATTTTGAAACTCCTGCATTTTTTGCTTGGTCAATTACATCCACCCTATCTTTATTATATGATTTATGCATTAAATTAAGCCCAATATCTATTAATTCCATATAATACACCTCAAAAATTATAATAATATGTATTTTAATCAATAATTGTTAAAAAAAGGGATAAAAATATTTATGCTTATTTTTTCTTAAAAAAAAGAATGAAAAATTATATTGTTAATATAATTTCAATGGTTGAAACATTTGATGCTGAACCATCTGCCCTGAATACTTCTTCAGTTGCTATGTTAATATCTTCAACTACGGTTTTTGTGATAAATTTATGTCTGACAACTTCAGCAACATCAACAGCCCTGTTGATAGCCCTACCTCTTGCCTTAACACTGACTTTGTTAACGCCATTGTTTATTAATGTAACGATTGATAAGACATAATTCATTACAGGTTTACTTCCAATGTATATGACACTTATATCATCTGATGTATCATCAGTTGTTTTTTGGGATTTTTCTTCGTTTTTCTGAGATTCTATAGATTCTTGTTTAGCTGCTTGTTCAGCTTTTTTAGCTTCCTCAGCCTTTCTAGCTTCCTCAGCTTTTTTAGCTTCCTCTGCTTTTTTAGCTTCCTCTGCTTTTTTAGCTTCCTCTGCTTTTTTAGCTTCCTCTGCTTTTTTAGCTTCCTCTGCTTCCTGTTCGGCTTTTCTTGTTTCTTCTTCGAAAATTTTTCTTTCAAGATTTTCTATCTTTTCGTCTGGATCAAAATCGTCATCTATTTTAGTTGTCTCTTCGTTAGTATTTGATTCGATAAACTCATTTTTACGTAATAATTGTGTAAATGATAATTGTTCGCTCATCATAAAACCTCGATATTTTATTATCTATATATAATTATATTGTCCGTTTTTAATATATTCTTGCTTTATTATCAAGTGAATATTAATCGATTATACATTCATACATCAATAGATAAAATGAATTTATGAATTTATTCCTAAAAACAAGCTTAAATAAGAAACCAATTAAATGTCATATCCCTTATATCCCATTCTTGAAAAAGTAATTAAATTACAATTGTCCTATTAAAATCCATGTCTTTCAAGAATATGATACATTTTATAACGCGGAATTTTAAGGATATCATGAGTATTTTTACGATTGTACATTGGAGACAGTTCATCTATTTGCTTAAATACCCTACCTTCAGCTATTCTTATCAAATATTTCATATCATTATCTTTGATAACGGCATCTTCATCAGAGGTAATCTTATCGATAAATTCACCTAACTTAATTATTTCAACTGCCAGCAATCCATTATATTGAAGGTCATACTCTTGACAGTAAGATAACAAATACTTGTAATAAAATTTTATAAAAAGAAGTTCATCCTTGATATTTAAGTCTCTTAGGGTTAGTTGTTTACTATTCATAATCATCCCACTTAACAGTTAATAAAATATTTATCCTTTAACATTTAAAGAGTTTTCTAAATGATTTGATGGAAAAAATTCAAATATAACTATCATATAGCTTAAATAAAATAAATGACAATTATAAATAATACAATTTACATATATACCCAATAAAGATAAAAAATTTATAATTATAAATCATTTTAATGAAAATAATTTATTATTTTTTTTTATTATTGACAAAAGGACTGAAAAAAATGGAATATAAAATAGAACTATCAAGTGATGATGTGGCAAAAAGTTGGTACAACATTAATGCAGATTTACCCGTGGAACTACCAGCACCAAAAAACAGTGAAGGAAAAGACCAGATTGGTTCACTGCCAGATATCTTTGTAAATGAATGCTTGGAACAGGAATTTTCCACCGAACGATACATTACAATACCTAAACAGGTAAGAGAATTATATCAAAGACTGGGAAGACCAACCCCCCTATGCAGAGCAAGAGGTTTGGAGGAAAAACTAAACACTCCAGCAAAAATATACTATAAAAGAGAAGACACATCCCCTACAGGCAGCCATAAATTAAACAGTGCCATAGCACAGGCATACTTTGCAAAAAAGGAAGGCATTGAAAAATTAACAACAGAAACAGGTGCAGGCCAATGGGGTACTGCTTTATCACTTGCAGCATCATTAATGGACCTTGAAAGTACCGTTTATATGGTAAGAGTATCATTCGATCAAAAACCGTTCAGAAAAACGATTATGCAATTATACGATGGAAACGTATACGCATCTCCAAGTAAACATACAGAAGTCGGAAGAAAGATAATTGAAGAAAATCCAGATCATCCTGGTTCATTAGGAATAGCAATATCTGAGGCTGTGGAAGATGCATTAAGTGACGAGAAGACAAAATATACACTTGGTAGCGTATTAAATCACGTTATATTACACCAAACAGTTATTGGCCAGGAAATAGAAACACAACTTGAAATAGCCGAAGAAGAAGCTGACATCATGATTGCATGTGCAGGTGGAGGAAGTAATTTCGGTGGGGCATTATTCCCATTTATCAGAGAAAAAATCAAAGGAAACACTGACTGTGAATTCTTGGCAGTAGAGCCTTCAGCCTGTCCTACATTATCCCAGGGAGAGTATAAATATGACTTTGGTGATGAAGTAGGATTTACACCACTTCTTAAGATGTTCACATTAGGCCATAACTTCGTAGCACCATCAGTACATGCCGGTGGATTAAGATATCATGGAATGAATACCCAGGTATCCCTACTTAGAAATGAAGGATATATCACTCCAAGAACAGCAAAACAGACGGAAGTATTCGCTGCAGGTAAATTATTCGCCAAATGTGAAGGAGTCATCCCTGCACCAGAAACCAATCACGCCATAAAGGTAGCTATAGATGAAGCCCAAAAATGTAAACAGACAGGTGAAGAAAAAACTATCGTTGTCAACTTCTCAGGTCATGGATTAATGGACTTTAAAGGATACGGCAGTTACATGGATGGCAGCATGGAAGATTGCTAGACATTAATTAGATAAGTTAAGATTTAACCCCCATAACTTCTTTTTTTTAAGGTAATAGTTTATGAGGAATATCTGTTTGTTAAAAATAGCAATTAAGATATGAAAAGACATTTTGATGTTAACAATTTAATCAGAATAATAAAAAAAAGAGTTCCGTTATAAAAAGGAAAAAGAAGAGTTAGATTATAATTTTATTGATCTAGCTATATCTTTAACTTCTTCAATGTATTTTTCAAGTTCTTCTTCGCTTCCCTTGTCTTGAGTTCCCATTGCGGTTACGTTACCTATTACTTCCATACCCATGAAACCGAATGGCATTGTTTTGAATGATTCTATGTAATCCCCGAATACGTTTTCCGGCTGTGCTTGGGTAAATATAGTTACTACCTTTTTGCCTTCTAATGATTTTTCAGGATTTCTTGATACTTGATAGAATCTGTCGATGAATGCTTTAGCTTGTGCTGATATTTGACCATAGTATATAGGTGATGAGAATACTAATACATCACAGTCGAGTAATGATTTGATAATGCTGTTTCCATCATCATCTATTACACAATCTCCTTCAACACATCCCATACATGCATTACAACCGTTTAACTGTTTTTCATTTAAGAATATGTATTCTGTATCCCCTTCTACATTATCTAAAAATTTTTTAACTAATAAATCACAGTTTCCATCTTTTCTTGGACTTCCTACAATTCCTAATATTTTCATATATTTCGCTCCTTATTTAAAACATAAAATTTATTTTCATTATTATATTTGTCTGTTTACATATCTATTATTTACTATCTCATAGAGGATAAAACCTATTTTTTAGAAAAGAGGATATCTTCAAATATTTCAGTATTGTTTCTGAAAGACAAATAATTAAAATATATTATTAAATAATTACAGATATAGAATTAAAGTAATTAATTTGAAAAATACTAGATATCAATTGGCTTAAGAGAAAACCATGAAATAATAATATTTAAATTTAGAATATAAATGATTAAATATATGAATTTTTCATTGATTACTTTGGAAAATAATATTGCATATGAGGTGAAAATATGAAAATAAATCCAATAATAGCTGTATTGGCTATGATATTTGGATTAGGTGGTGCATTTGCAGCTTATGGATTATCCGGTTTAAGTGCTGAACTGGCAACAAATGGTTCCATAACATTAGTATCCAGTTTACTTGGTTTAATAGGTATTTGGTTATTTAATAAGAATTATAAAATAGCTGCGGTACAATATATCGTATGTGGATTGGGAGTGCTAATAGGAACTTCATTATTCGGCATTATGGGTTTTCTGTGTTATTTAATTGCAGCCATCGCTTCCTATATGGAAAAAGATAAGGTAAGCAATTCTTCCACCATAAATCCAAATTATGTTCATACTTTTGACAACAGCCAAACAACTACTCCACAGATACCTACAGAAGACAATAAAATGTTATGGTTAATTCCAATCGCATCTGTTGTTCTTATTATTTTAGTTAGTGTTATTGGTGGATTAAGTTATGAAAACGATATGAATTCAAAAGCACAATCTATTGAGATAACCAATGTCACCACTGATTTGAAGGTAAGCTATGGTTATTATACCGGTGGAATTCAGGGAAACCTGAAATCACAGCGTGACTTGGACAACGTTCAGGTTAAGGCAATTTGGTACTCTGAAGATGGTGCCCAGCTGGATGAAACTTATGATACTGGATCAATTGGTGATATAACTGCAAATCAAAGTTATAAATTAAATTTCCCATATTACAAATCAAGTGATAATAAACCTGCTAAGGCAGAAATTCGAGTATATGAATCATTCGGTAGCGAATTGTTATATTCACATAACGTTACATTCAATGACGTCCAGTAATGAATTCACGGATTCTCAAAAAATAGATTAAAAACCCTTCTTTTTTTTACTTTTTTTATTATAAAAGCTATAATCATTAGTTTTTTTTAGTTGTTTTGAAAAAATAGAAATCATCTTTTTAGCATATCTTTACAGTAATGAATTATCTACTACAGATTATAAAATCAGTTTAATATAATTTGATATGCGTCAATATCTTCTTTTTAGAAATAGAATAAAATGTATGAGCATGAAAAAATAGTTTAAATCAATATCATACTCGTTTTAAAAAAAAATGAAAGTAGAATAAGGTTAATTATCCTACTTATTCAACAAGAGTAACGTTAGTTGAATCTTCAAGATGATCATAGTCAGAGCTTATAAGTACTGCACTAAGTGTGTAAGTTTTAGCTTTTAAATCGGTAAATGTGTAGTCAAGTGTTACTGTACCATTTACTAATTTAGCATATATTACTTTACCATTAGCGTCTTTTAATGTTTTACCATTTAATTTAAAGACTATTTTACCACTGTTAAGTGGAGCTGGTGTTCCAGTTACACTAGCCTTAATGGTTACTTGTGTACCTATAGTTATATCCTCTGTGATAGGTTCTATCGTTAATGCAGGTGTTGCTTCAGTCATGTTGATAGCAACATCTTCTACTTTAGAATCTTCATATTTGCTTGAACCAGAGTAAACTGCTGTGATGTTAGCATCTTTCCAATTTTCAGGAACTGTGTATGTAATAGTTGCTACACCGTCAGTTACTTTGGCATAGATTACTTTACCATTTGCATCTTTTAAGGTTTTACCGTTTACTTTGAATACTACTTTACCGTTTGTTACAGGGTTATCGTATTCATCGACTACTCTTGCAGTTATGGTTACTTCTTCACCGACAGTTGCATTAAATTCATCAATTGTGATGAATGTTTCTGCTTTTCTGACAGTTAGAGTGTTTTCAACAGTTTGGGTTGTGTAGTCATTTGCAAATACTGCTGTGATTGTTGATTCACCTGCTTTGGTGAATGTTGCATTGATTGCTGCTGTACCATCAACAACATCTGCTACGCCTAATACTTTACCGTTTGCATCGGTAAATGTTACTATACCATCCTGTACAGTTTCACCGTCTTCATCAAGTACTGATACGTGGATAGATGTTTCCTGTCCTATGAAAGCAACTACTGGACCCATTGTTACTTCAATGGATTTAGGTGCGTTTCTTTCTATCTTATTGTTACTACCGCTGTATATTACTGAGTCTGATCCAACAATGTTTACACCTAATAACGTGTTGTCTGTTACGGTGTTTCCATTGGCGGTTGTAAGGTTTACAGTGTAAATCTTATCATCAGTTTCGGCATTTACTGTTATGTTGTTGAATGTTACGTTGTTGTATCCAGGCTGTGCCATGTAACCATATACGAATTTTACACCAGCAGGGTAACTGTTGATACTGTCATAGCTTGGTGCTGTTGACTGTTGCATGTCATTGTTTAATACAATGTTGTTGTATCTTATAACGTTATATCCTGAATCACTACCTGCTATTCCGATTGAGTAATTGGAATTAGCTGTTAGGTTGTTGTATTCAAAGGTATTACGTGGAGTCATGTATAACTCAATTACATATGCAACACTACTGTTACAATTGACTGTGTTATATGCAACATAGTTATAGTCCGTGCTGATTGTTTGATACGTATTCCAGTCAAGCATTCCTGATAGGAATATACCATATGCAAACTCTGCTGAGTTAGCGTTGATTAGGTTGTTTGTTATGTTTACACGTGAAGTGTTGAATGCTTCAATACCGTTACTGTAATAGTTACTGTATGAGTTGAATGTGTTGTTGTCAACTACACAGTTTATTACCATGTCATTGAATACTAATCCATATGTGTAAACTGTACTTTCTGTATTGATTACATTGTTTACTATACGAGCATCTTCAAATGCATCTTCTGCATTATTTAATGTATTACCTCTTAAATCTAAACCTTCAAGGGTACCATAATTTGTAGCTTCTCCACTTTGGTTTGTGGTAATTGTGTTTGAATCAATTACTAATTCCTTAGTAGCTAATGCATATATTGAAGATGTCAATACTGTACTCTTGGAGTTTGAATCATATACAACATCTAAACATTTACCTACTGTTGTAATTTTACTGTCTTTTATGCTGATGTTTTCACCATAGATTATACCGATTGAATGGGTTATGTTTCCAATGGTATTTTCTTGGTTGATTGTCACGTTTTCTATTGTAACATCATCAACATGATCTAAGTATATTACGTATTCAGAGTAATCTTTGTTGTTTATTATGATGTTGGATATGTTACTGCCTACAGCTGCATTATTGAATGTGATTACTGAGTTGTTTAGTATTGCCTGATCTTCTGCTGTTGTAAGGTCTACAGGTACGTTGAATATGAAGTCCTTATCAGTAAATTCACCGGATAAGTATACGCTTGAGCCATCTAGTTGTTTACCGAATTTAAATACACCGTTTTCATCGAAGAAATTACTGTATGTATCATTGGTAATGATTAAATCACCTAGAGGACCATTATTTTCAACCGTGTTAGCTTCTGTTGCATTTACTGCAGCATCACCGATTAGGTTTGTACCTATGAGAGTGTTATCAATTACAGTGTTGTCTTCACCGTTAATTGAAACAGCGTATGAAGTATTACCTGCTAAATCAGTAACGTTAACCATGTTGTTTGAAACAGTGTTTCCTGTAGCTTCATCAGCTGCAAGTAATGCTATACCACAAATATCTTGTTTTATTGAATCGGAGGTAATCTGTTTATCTTTACTTGAATCACCTACAACGGTCATGTTGTTAAATGTTATGATGTTATCATTACTGTTATATCCTGCTATACCAAATGAGTAATCACCGGTAGCGTATATTACGTTTTCACTTACTGTAACTCCTTCAGGACCGAATAATTCAATACCATATGCATCATTAGCTGTTACGTTAATGTTGTTTGCATATACTGTTGCATCATTGACATTACCCATACTTCCTGTTGATACGTATATACCATAAGTGAAGTTTGTTGCAACTGCAGTTACATTGTTGTATAATACTTGTATATCGTCCCCTTTATTGGTTTCTATACCACAAGCGTATAATGTACCGTTTACGTCGACTGTGTTGTTGTTTATGATTGTACCGTCGATGTTGTTACCGAATCTGATACCATAGCCATACTTGCTGTCACCGGATACTGTTATACGGTTATCTGATACCATGTTATCATTACTTTCATCCATACCCATATCATAGGTATCCCAGTCGATCCAGTATTCTCCTCTTACTTCAATACCGATTATTGAATCTTGAGCGTATTGGCTTCCACCGTTTCCTAATCCTACCATGTTTACGTCATTATCAAGTATAAAGTTGCTGCTTGAGTTGTATCCTTGGATAGCTGCTGTTCTTGATAATAATTCGTTATTGGTTATTGGATATGTTTTACCGGATACTGTTATGTTGTTTGCCTCGATTGTTGTACCTGTTGTCTGGTTAAATGCTATAGCTATAGTGGTACCGTCATTGTTTGTTTGTGTAATTGTGTTGTTTGTAATGTTCATGTCAGTTGCTTCGTTGACAAATACTGCTACTTCAGCATAGTCTGTGTTGTTTATGATGATGCTGGTCATGTTACTGCCGCTAGCACCTTCATTGAATATGAATTTAGCGTTTGTTAGGTTTGCCTGTGTTCTGTTGTATGTGGTTACGTTTACAGGTACGTCAAAGATGAATGTTTTGTTTGTTAATTCACCGGAGATGAATATAACTTTTCCTGGTTTAACGGATTCCTTAGCTGTTCCATCATCATTGAAGTATCTTGAATATGACTCTTCGGTTACTATGATGTCATCATCATTGGTTAAGGTTACTGATTCGTTATTTGCAGTTACAATAACTTTATATCTTCCGTCGTCAGCAGTTTGTACTGTAGCTGTTGATACACAATCTACAATTTCTGTTGATTCAACTAGACTACCTGTTGGTACATCATATGTTACATCAACTTCAGGTAATGTTCCTACAAGATCTGTTACAGTTCCTTCGGCATCCATTACTTTGTTTAATGTTGCTGTAACTGTTAGTTGACCTTCTGTGACTTCACCAGCCGTAGCTTCAAGAATTACCCAATTGTCTGTGTTAATTGTATATGAAGATGTGGTTCTTAATAGTTCTCTAGGAACACTGTTTTGACCCCACCAGTTATTATTAGCATATGAATTCCTATAATCCGTGTAGATTGTATAAGTATCATTTTCATTTGATAATATGACTGAATTGGATATGTTGAATGAACCATAGTAATTGAATATTGCACTTCCTGAGTTTGCATAGTTATTATCAAATACGGAATTTGTTACATTCAATAGTGTTCCGCTCTTATCTATATAGACACCTGCACCTTGACCTGTTGAGTAAGAACTACTGCTTGTTGATTTGACAACGTTATCTGCAAATATGGTGTTGTCTATTACAGTGTTTGCTCTTATATATACAAGTCCTTTTAATGCTCCGCTAGCTTCTTTTACGTTTGCAATGAATTTGGAATTGTTAATTGTTAAGTTACCTTCACTGTTTAATACTATACCACTTCCTGTGGAGGATATTGTATTGTTGGTAAATGTTACATTATTCAATGTTAATACTGAGCTTGTACTTGCTGAAAATCCGGATGAATAACCGGTGTTACTATCAAATACTGTGTTTTCAATCGTTAATGGACCATTGTTGTATCCCCAGTAGTTCATTGATGATGTTAATGCAACAGTATTTTTAACTAAAGAGTTGTTGATTAATGTTGTACCAGCATTTGATATGAATCTTGCAGTGTTGTCTTCGAATGTTACGCCGTCGATTGTAGCTGTTGAGTCAGGACTGATGTATACTAATGCTCCTCCGCTTGATGAGGCTGTACTGTTTACTATGGTTACGTTTTCAAGTACTAGGTTACCTGTCCATATCTGTAATACGGATGGATTGTATGTTGTACCAGCGTTTTTGATAACCATGTTTTTAAGGGTTACGTTAGAGTTTTGAATCATGAATAATCTGCCGTTATTCTCATCAATTGTGAAACCTTTACCGTCGATGGTAATGTTTCTGTTTTCTATCGCAATGTTGTTTTCAGATTCTCCTCTTGTACAGTCTTTTATCATTTCAAGTGTTTCACCATTAGGTGTAGCTGCTATGAATTTACTTAATCCTTTGTAGTCTTTAGGATCAATTTCCGGTGCAGTTACATTAAAGGTTACTTCCTGATTTGGTATTGTGATTGTAACTACTGAGTCAACCATACCTGCATTATAAACGTTGCTTGCTTTGTTTTCTGATACTGTTACTGTTTCATCGTTAAAGCTACCTGCGGTTGCAGCGTATGTTACGTCTAATCCTTCAGGCATGTTTTGGGTTAAATCATCACCAGTGTTTAATTTGAAGACTGTTTCTACATCAAATACTGTGTTGTCTTCAGGATCTTCTGTGAATGTGGTTTCCTGTACAATCCAATTATT
>AUXO012865873.1_pt1 | contig 26168 bp, 26 predicted proteins | sample 768731 | NCBI WGS metagenome assembly AUXO01 (sample SAMN02715735, study PRJNA202380) | gut metagenome | biome: sheep rumen | host: Ovis aries | place: New Zealand: Palmerston North | reverse complement strand
AACCAAATTGTCGCAACAAGTACAGCCAAAGCTGCTACTGTCACTAAGGTAAAAACTGTGCTGCGTAGAGTTCGAATATAGCGTTCACGATATTTAATTTTTCCTAGTTCTTTTGAAAGCTCCTCGGCTTTTGGTAAATCGGATGAATTAATTTTCTGTGATTTTTTTTCAACTAATGGTTTCATGTTAAAAATTTCAGCCTCTTACGCTTCATCATCTACATTCTTTTTGGCATCTGCCATACGCTTAACGTTATAAAGATACGTATCCGCTGCTGCCTGTGCTTCTTCAAAAACTTTACTGATAGCAAGGGCAGCTTCAGCAATTGAGCCAGCATCTGAAACTTGCAGCTCACGACGCTCAAGCTTACCTTCAAGTTTTTTTACTTGATCTTGAAGTTCTTCAATTTCTTTAGCTTGTTCTACAAGCAGCTCAAATAAATCTGAACGACGTAATTTTCTTAATTGTTTAGCATCAAGCACTTTAGGACCTCCTCTTAGTATTCCTCTTCACATAAAGCTCACATAAATCTTAATGTATATTTATTCTCATTCTGAAAAAATAAAGATAAAATAAACATTTTTTCATTTTGTCGTTTTATATATCTAGGTGTTTTGGAGAATATTATAATATTTTTTTGCGATTTTGAAAAGGGATTTTGTGTAAGTGATACTTTTTTTTAACTTTTGTATCCTAGTTCTAATTTTCTTAATATTTTGTCCTCTATCACTGTTAGAAAAGCTAACAATGATAACTTTGTTAAGTAAAACGTTATCATAATCGTAGGATTGATGTAGCTTAATTTTTAGGTTTATGTTACAATGCTAAATTGATTAGGTATAATTTTTTGTCTTTTCAGAAATATTACATCATTCAAGTAGGGGATTATTTATGAAAAATTTATCAAAAAAACAACAACAAGTCTTAGAGACTAAACACCGTTTATCAAAAGCCCTTTATCTACTGATTACTGAACGACATTATGACAAAATCACTATCTATCATATCCTTGACAAAGCTGCTATTTCACGACGCACATTTTATCGCTACTTTGATGACAAAGCCGATTTAATGGATTTCTGTTTAGATAACTTTGTTAAAGGTTATTATCTACAGCGAGATAATTTTATCTTAGCGGAGAGTGTAGAGGACGTTTTCTTAGTCACTTTGAATTTTATGTATTCGAATAAAGCTTTTATTTCATCACTTGTTGAAAGTGGCCACTTTTCATTACTAACAGAAAAATTCAATCAAAAATCTGCACAAATTTACAAAACCATCAATCTCCCCTGGTGTGTTGATGATACTGTAGATAGCAACATTGATTACATCTCAAAAGGTTTATTTGGTGCCTATCTTAACATCCTACAATTTTGGTTAACTAAAGATGAGCCTGAAGAACCCGAACTTATTGCAAAAAATCTATCCCTTCTTTTTTATTCTATTCCTAGTTACTTCAATGCTCCCTCAGAAGAACAAACAAAGATAAGAAACAAAAGATAGGGGTATTTATTTTTAAAATTTTTTGTAATGATTTAATGACATACTCCCATGTCTCTAAATCCTGTTGCTTTATTTCCTTTCTTGACACTTTCTTTCATAAAGTTGACAAGAAAACCGCTAACATTGACAGATTTACCGTTTCCATTTTGCTATAAGTTGACACATTGATATTTTAATTGACAGTTTTTTGACACTTATTAATCACAGTTAACTGTAAGGATTAGTAAGTTATCCACAAAAAATATTAATCAATAAGCCCTAAAGTCAACTTAATCGTTCAGTTAAGCAAACCTGCTCTATGTATTTTTTCTTGTGTTCCCGTAAAAGTAGGTCTCAATGACCTTAAATAGATAAAAAGTCGGTAAAACTATTGTCTTACTGACTTTTTTGCATGAAACTTTCAAATCAATCACGCATTTTTTATAAAAAAAGATAAAATAGCATGAAAATTCTCCCATTTTTAAATTTGTTAACAGTTATTCACAACTTGTGGATAAGTGTGGTTATAGACTGGGGATAACTTGTGTATAATCTAGCTATAAATCCCTTTATACCAAGTTTTAAGAGCTATCCACATTTTAAAAAAAACAGCTGTTAATAACTTCCATTTTTAGCAAAATTTTCCTCAAAAAAGTAGCTGATTCTTGAAAATCAGCTACTTTTTTCCACATTTATAGTAAATCATCGCGGCTAACCTGTTCAAATTTTTGATCACCATCATTTAATTTATCCCAAATGATGACTTCGCCAGCCTTCAATGACTTCTGAACATCAATGATGCGTTGGTTACTTGATCCACGAAATTGCAACATCAAGTTTTTCTTAGTAATATCAAAACGACCATCTACTAAAATATCGATTAAGCTAAGCATTTCTAACTTATCTGGCGTTTCTTGCATCATTTCTTCCCAAGTATATCCAGTCCAAGACCAAATATCCTTCTCAGGAAGTTCTCGACGCACGCGCTTAATTAATGGTAAGAGAAAACCTGTATTTAAGAAGGGTTCTCCACCAAGAAGCGTTAGTCCTTGAACATATGGTTGCGCCAAATCAGCCATAATTTGTTCTTCTAACTCTTGTGTATAAGGTTGCCCTGCTTTAAATGACCATGTGGCAGCATTGTAACATCCTTTACAATGAAACATACATCCTGACACATAAAGCGAGTTACGAACCCCTTCACCATCAACAAAATTAAAAGCTTTGTAGTCAATGACACGACCTTGGCTTAGTTCTTCTGATTTCCACTCACAGGGCTTAGGAGTATTCCAGTTTTTTTCTTCCATACTAACCTTCTTTCTGTCCTAATTTCCCTTAATTACTCATTTAGGGTTATCCAATAGCGTTCAACAGTATTTTGAATATCTTCTAGTTTTCCACCGTTTGCTAATATTACCTTACGACTAGCAGGATTGTCTTCATGGCATGTCACTAAAGCAGTTTGGATATTTTTCTTCTTAGCTTCTAACAAACCTAATCGCAACTGCTCCTTGGCATATCCCTTACAGCGTTCAGATGGACGAATAGAATACCCGATATGTCCACCTTGTTTTAAAAGATTTTCATTTAAGCGTAAACGTAAATGCAAAAATCCCAAAGCTCTGCCATCATCAGAAAAAGAGACAAATTGGACTGCCGGAACAAATGTTTCTGGCACATTAATGCCCATTTCGCTCAAGTGGTTATTCTCAATCCAATCCTCATAATCAAAGTTATCCACATCCCAAAAGCCGCCGTCGTGAGCAGACTGGCTCACTTCAAACTCTTTCATCATGTCAATAACAGCTTCTTTATCCGATAATTCAGGTCTTCGTAATTGCATAAGCTTACCTCTTATTTACTTTTCTTCTTAGCTTTTTCTAAAAATTGTGCTTTTAATTGATTAACACGCGCTTTTTTGTCAGATTTCACATTTGAATTTTTTTCGTGAAAACGTTCAACTTGTTGCATGCCTTTATAATCTAATTGGTATTTCCCCACGATTTTTTCCTTTCTTCAACTTTTTTATCAATATAATAAAGAAGCTGGGACAAATGTCTCCAGCTTCAATATGTCATGAAACTGTCTAAACTAAAATTATTAACAGCTTTTATCTTTGTGCATATGATAGTCACCTGGGTTTTTAATGGTTGATCCATTCATGTGTTTAACACGAGCAGAAATTTCTTTGTGACGACCATTAACCATTGGACGAGCTTGAGGATTGCCAAGGTATCCACAAGTACGTTTAACAACGTCTACTGATTTTGGATCACTGTTACCACAGTTTGGACAAACGAAACCGCGTTCTGTTGGTGTGAAGTCTCCTTCAAATCCACATTTATAACAACGGTCGATTGGTGTATTTGTACCAAGATATCCAACACGTGTGTAAGCGTAGTCCCAAACAGCTTCTAGAGCTTTTGGATTTTGTTGAAGGACTGGGTATTCGCAATAGTGAATGAATCCACCAGTAGCACCAGCTTCAGGGTAAACTTTTTCAAAATCAAGTTTTTCAAACGGTGTTGGGTTTTTACGCACATCATAGTGGAATGAGTTTGTATAGTATTCTTTATCAGTGATATCTTTAACAATACCAAATTTCTTAGTATCAAGACGGCAGAAGCGGTCAGTCAAGCTTTCAGATGGTGTTGAATAGATTGAGAAGTGATAATCATATTCATCTGACCATTCAACACAGTAATCTTTCATTTTACGGATGATATCAACTGTGAATTCTTTTGCTTCAGGATTTGTTTCCCATTCTGGGCCAAAGAAGACTGTTCCAACTTCGTAAAGTCCGATGTAACCAAGTGATACTGTCGCACGGCGGTGACGGAAAAGTTCATCAACGTTATCATATTTACCAAGACGTTTACCAAAAGCACCATATTGGTAAAGGATTGGAGCATTTGCTGGAGTAGCTTCTTTTACACGTTCAACACGGTAAACAAGCGCATCTTTACAAATTCCCATACGTTCGTTGAAAAGATTCCAGAATTTATTCATATCACCATTTGATTCCATGGCAATACGAGGAAGATTAACAGTAACAACACCTAGGTTCATACGACCTGAGTTAACTTCGACACCATTTTCATCTTTCCAACCTTGAAGGAATGAACGACATCCCATTGGGGCTTTAAATGAACCAGTCAACTCAACAATTTTATCGTATGAAAGAACATCTGGATACATACGTTTTGTGGCACATTCCAAAGCTAATTGTTTGATGTCATAGTTTGGTGTACCTCCTTCAAGGTTAAGACCACTCTTCAAAGTAAAGATAAGTTTAGGGAAGATAGCTGTACGATGCTCACTACCTAAACCTTTAATACGGATTTCAAGGATAGCTTTTTGGATTTCACGTTCAAACCAATTTGTACCAAGTCCAAATCCAAGTGATGTGAATGGTGTTTGACCGTTTGATGTAAACAAAGTATTGATTTCATATTCAAGACTTTGCATCGCATCGTAAATATCTTTTTTAGTTTTTTTACGTGCGTAATCTTCGCGACGATCTTCAGCAACCCATTCTTCAGCATCTTTCAAGTGTTTTTTATAGTTAAGTTCAGCATACGGTGCCAAGAATTCATCGATACGGTCAGCTGTACAACCACCATATTGACTTGAAGCAACATTTGCAATGATTTGTGAAATTTGTGCTGTTGCTGTTTGAATAGATTTTGGACTCTCAACTTCAGCATTACCAATCTTAAAACCGTTACCCAACATACCTTTGAAATCAATCAAACAGCAGTTTGTCATTGGAGTATATGGACTGTAATCAAGGTCATGGAAATGAATGTCACCTTTTTGGTGGGCATTGGCAACGTGAGCTGGCAACATTTTAAGACCGATTGACTTACCAACAATACCAGCAGTCAAGTCACGTTGTGTATTGAAGACTTCACTATCCTTGTTAGCGTTTTCATTAACGACAGTTTGATCCTTATTCAAAAGTTTATCAATCGAAAAGTTGATATCTGTCGCTTGAGAGCGTGCAAAATCACGTTTTGTACGATAATTAATATATTCTTGAGCAATTGCATATTCATTAGCTTCTAAAAGTTCATGCTCAACGATATTTTGAATCTCATAAATTTTAACATTGTCTTTGAAGCGATCAAAAATTTCAGCAATGATATTATCTGAAATAGTTTCCAATTTTGCTTCAACAACTGGTGACATTTTTGTCACATTATTGCTTGCTTTGACCAAGGCATTATAAATTTTATCTGAATCAAAGTTTACAGAACGTCCATCGCGTTTGATAACTTTTACAGTAGGTTGTGCAGCAAATTTTTCTTTTTCTAATGTAATCATATGAACACTCCTTCTTACTCGTCTATTATAACACGGGACAAAAAAAAATCAATATCTTGTGGTCACTTTTTTTGATGACCACAAGATATTGCGTTTTTGTTTATTTTGTATGATAGACGGTAAAGCCTGTAATACCGCCGATTTGGAGCTCTTCGTAGTTAGTAGAAAAATTATTTTTAAGTGAATCAGAAATTTTTTGGTCCTTATTAACCACAATATATGACCCTAGATTTTGTAGTAATTCATCTTCTAAAACTTTCTTATTAGCAGATTTAGTTGTGTTAACTACTGGCGATGTAAATTGTGAACTACTTGCCAATTGACTATCAATCCCAATTTTAGATGAATCATCCCAAACATAGATCGTATCTTCTTTTGATGCTTCTCTAGCAAGATAATTTGCAATGGTTGTACGTTCACTATTTGTATTAGCTGCTAAAACAGTTTGCACCAAAGGTTGTCCAACACCAAATACAAGTACCAAAATTGGTAAATAGAAATGACGTCTGAGATACAAACCAAAACTTCCAGCATTATCAGAAGCTTTTCTACGACGATGTGATGTTTTTATCAAACTACGTTTATATTGTTCACCCAAAAGTACAGCCGTCAACAATAATCCAAATGGCAATGCTGCCAACAAATTATAAAATTGATAACTTTGTGTGAATAAATCAATCACAAAAAAGATCAAAAATACTATGAAAATGAGCCATTTAGATACTTTGTCCTCACCCTTGAGTACTTTACCAAATGACAAAGCTCCTAATAAAATTCCAGACGCTAAGGCCAAAACAAGTTGGAACAATAAAGTCAAAATCAAGTTACCATCACTTGTCGCAAAATAAGTAAATTGATAAACAATAGCTTGCGTAATATATGGTAACAATACTTGAGCATTTAAAATAAAGTAACCAGCTGTGTAAAATACCAAAATAGTCCCAAAAATGATACACAATAGTTGGTAGAAACCACGCGCAAAATGTTTTTGTTTTAAGTTAAATATAATAATTGTTAGGAAAGAAAGCGCCCAGAACACTAAAGTACGAGGCTCTAAAAGCATTGCTGCCGCGCCAGCAAATCCATACAAAATAAAGGCTTCATCTTTAATAATATCGGCAAAATATTTTGTTAAGAACCACAATGACACCATAACAAAAGGCATTGCAAATTGAATAGGATATAAGCCACCGAAGCCAAGAGCAACATTAAGCAGATAGAAAGCTCCGCTAAAAGCAACTGCTACACGTTGACTATCTGTAAAATAGTTAACTAATTTATAGAAATAAATTCCTGATAAATAGAAAGTTACAATTTGAATTGGAACTAACCAAAGAGTAGATCCTAGAGTGTAAGCCAAGGCAATCACTGCATAATAAAGGAAACCACCTGTTGCAAACATATCGGTAAATGGAAGATGCCCTTGGGCAAACATTAATCCAATATAAAGATTTTGTGATTGTAGGCTATTTGCCATATCGGTAAACATAGGTACAGCTACTGATAAACAGCTTACTACAACACTCAATAATAAAATATAAAGTTTATGAGGTTGCGGTACTTTTGTTCGTCTAGAAGGTTCTAGATGACTACTACTTTCACCTACTTTACGAGATGATCGGCTGTAAGATGACACAGCAGTCTGATCTACATTTGCTTGTTCTGATGTATTCACTTATTCTCTCCTTGAATTGTCTTACTCTAAGTATAACAGAAACTAATCATTAGTCAATTTGTTAAGGATAACACAATAAGCTAAAATTTCCCTAAAACAGTGATATGGCTTGTTTTGATAGCGTTTTAGGAAATCCTTTTCCTCTTCGCTTAAATGACTATTTTTCTCCATAAAATGTCCCCCTTTAATTTACCTATTCGTAAAAATAAAAAGGAGGCATTTTTGACTTCCTTAGTATTATCCTATCTATGAAAAAAGAGATTAGGAATAACTCCTAATCTCTCATCTTACAAACTTAGTCTTCATCTAAGAAGCTGTTGAAAACTTCTTCAATCATATCCCATTCAGCATCTGAGTCTTCAGGGATTGGTTGAAGGTCACCTTCAGTACCATCTTCATTTTCTGTGAATGAGTAAGCTTGAATTTCAATTTGACCTTGTTCGTCTTCTTCAGCACCAGCTGGTACCAAAAGAACATAGTTTTTACCGAATTCTTCGCGACCATCAATTGTCAAAAGAATTTCAAAAAGTGTTTCATTACCTTGCTCATCTACAAGTGTAATAACTTCATGCTCGTGATCATGGTTATGATCGTGGTTATGGTTATGTGCCATAATTGTCTCCTTTAAATGAATTAATGATTAGATTAAAACATTCTATCTAAATAATTTTGCAAAATAAGCTGTGCAGCTAATTTGTCGATAACTTTTTTACGCTTACCACGACTAACGTCAGCCTGTTCTACTAACATACGTTCTGCTTGAACAGTTGTTAAACGTTCATCTTGATAATCTACTGGAATATTGAAAAGTTCTGCGATTTGGTCACCGTAGGCCTTACTTGCTTCTACACGAGGTCCTTCAGTATTGTTCATGTTTTTAGGTAGACCAACCACAAACTTATCAACTTTATACTGTTTAACTAACTCTCCAAGTCTTTCAAAGCCAAATTCGCCAGCTTCTTCATCAATTTTGATAATTTCTACACCTTGCGCTGTAAAACCAAGTGGGTCGCTAATTGCCACACCAACAGTCTTTGAGCCGACATCTAGTCCCATGATTCTCATTTCAAGTCAATTCCATTTCCTTTGAGATAATAGCGGACAAGCTCTTCAACAATTTCGTCACGTTCGTATTTACGAATTTGATTTCTGGCATCATTGTAACGAGGCACATAAGCAGGGTCACCACTTAGGACATATCCTACAATCTGATTGATTGGATTATAACCTTTTTCATCAAGAGAGCGATAAACCGTTGTTAAAGTTTCACTAATTTCTTTCTTGTTGCTATCGTCTAAATTAAAGCGTACAGTTTCATCTGTAAATCCCATACTTACACCTTCTTTCTAAATAGCTGTCACCAATTATTATAGCTTATTCACTAAGATTTCACAAGAATCTGACTTTATTTAACCAAAGTTTATTTTGATTTCAAATCCATTTCAGAAAAAATTGTTATAAAAGCTGACACAAATAGCATGTAACCTTTTTCAAATTTTCACTATATTATCCGTAAATAGGAAGATAAAAAAGGCCCAAACGAGCCTTTTTCTACTATATAAATCACATTTATAAAGCTGCGCGCAAACGAGCTTCTGCATTTTCCACGTTACGAATAGAGCGTGGCAAGAAAGCACGGATATCATCTTCTTTATACCCAACCTGAAGACGTTTATCATCAATCAAAATTGGGCTCTTTAAGATACGTGGATTAGCTTGAATGAGATCAATAACCTCACTTAGGCTTAATTCTTCAATATCGCAGTCAAGTGCTTTTGCATAACGGTTTTTAGATGAAACAATGCTTTCAATACCGTTTTCTGTTTTCGTTAATATCGCTAAGATTTCTTCTCGTGATAGTGGTTCTTTTCCTAAATTCTGTTCTTTATAAGGGAGCTGATGAGCGTTGAGCCATGTTTTGGCTTTCTTACAGCTTGTACAACTTGAAATTGTGTAAATTTTAATCATGTGCACTCTCACTTTCTATCCCATGATAGTTGTATTATAGCACACATACACTGTGGAACACATGGGACCTAAGACCTATTTTTCTAAAAAGTCAATTAAAAAGATTGCTTTTTTGTAAAAATAAAAGAAGCCTTTAACAGCTTCTTTTAAAGTGCTTTCACTATTATTCTTCGATCTCGATAGCATCATCCAAATCAAGGACAACTTCATCTACTTTTTCAGTCGCTGCGGCTTTTTCATCAGCAAGATTTGCAGCTTTTTCATCTTCAGTTTCTTCAACCAATCCGTAGTGAACACGAACTTTGTGATCAATTTCATCAAAAATTTCTGGATGATCAGCTAAATATTTCTTAGCATTTTCAGAACCTTGACCAATTTTTTCACCATTGTAAGAGAACCAAGCTCCAGCTTTTTTAATGATGTCCAAATCACTAGCGATTTTAATCAATTCACCTGTACGTGAAATACCTTCACCATACATAATTTCCACTTCAGCAGTTTTAAATGGTGGAGCAACTTTGTTTTTAACCACTTTGATTTTAGTTTCTTTACCAATGTTGCTATCTTTTTGGTCACCAGTACCTTTAATTTGTGTGTTTCCTCGCACGTCAAGACGAACTGAAGAATAGAATTTAAGGGCACGACCACCAGGTGTTGTTTCTGGGTTACCGAACATAACCCCAACTTTTTCACGCAATTGGTTAATAAAGATGGCAATTGTTTTTGTTTTATTGATAGATGCTGAAAGTTTACGCATGGCTTGACTCATCATACGAGCTTGTAAACCAACGTGGTTATCACCAATATCACCATCAATTTCGGCACGTGGAACAAGAGCTGCAACTGAGTCGACAACAACAAGATCAACAGCTCCTGAATCAATCAATTTTCCAGCGATTTCAAGACCTTGTTCACCTGAGTCTGGTTGTGACAAAAGCAATTCATCAATATTGACACCAAGGGCTGCAGCATAAGCTGGATCAAGGGCATGTTCAGCATCGATAAAGGCTGCGATACCGCCTTCTTTTTGAGCTTGTGCTACAGCATGAAGGGCAACAGTTGTTTTACCTGAACTTTCAGGACCATAGATTTCAATGATACGTCCTTTAGGGTAACCACCTGCACCAAGAGCGATATCAAGAGCCAAACTACCTGAACTCATCACTTGAACTTTTTGTTCAGCGCGTTCGCCAAGGCGCATAACAGCTCCCTTACCAAAATCCTTTTCAATTAATTTCAAAGCATCATCAAGTGCTTTTTTACGCTCATCACCGAATTTCTTCGTGATAGCTTCTGTTTTCTTTGTCTTTTTAGCCAAATTTTTCCCTTTCTGTTTGTTCGAGATACTAGCTCTATTATAGCAAAATTTAATCTTGTAATAAAGCTTGACGTACTAAGTTAAAAGCATACAAGCATGCAATATGACGGACATCTGAACGACTTCGTCCACCTATAACAACACGAATAGAATGAACTTTTTTTCTAGTAGCAATACCTATGAAAACTGTACCTGCTGGTTGACCTTCTAAGCTATCTGGACCAGCGACCCCTGTTAAACCAATACCAAAATCAGCATCTGTTAATAATCGTGATTGCTCTGCCATTTTTTCAGCTGTAAAGTGACTAACAACACCATGTTCTTGCAAATCTTCGAGTGGAATTTGAAGCATTTTGGCTTTTTCTTCAATACTGTAAGTCACAAAACCGCCGTTAAAGACTGCTGAAGAGCCTGAAAAGTCAGCAATACTTGATTGAAATAACCCTGCTGTTAAACTTTCTGCAGCTGTGATAGTCTTATGTTTTTGCTTAAGTAAGTCAAAAACAACACGCGCCATGCTGTTATCATCGCCGTAACCGTAAAGAAGATTTTCAAGTGGAATACTATTTAAGGTTTTCTTTGCAAGAATTTTATGCTCTAGGTCATCTAGTTTCGCTTTAGCTGACTCAATATCGTCTGCTTTTGTTGACAAACGAAGGGTTACCTCCCCTGTCTTAGCATAAGGAGCAATGGTTGGATCTGTTTGATTATCAATCAAATCTGACAAAACGGTCACTAGCTGACTTTCACCAATCCCAAAGAATCGCAAAACACGAGAGTAAAGCTGCTTGTGATCACTAGATAACAAAGGTACTAAATAATCCCAAACCATTGGTTTAAGTTCACTTGGTGGTCCAGGAAGAACAACATAAGTAACACCGTTAACTTCTATCACACCACCAACAGCTAAACCTGTACTATTTTGTAAAGGTGTAGATCCTTCAATCAATTGGGCTTGACGTTCATTGTTAGCTGTTCTCGTAAATTGTGGACGTGTGGCAAAGAACTCATCTAGACGTTTACTTGCTTTTTCATCAAAAAACAAGTTACGCCCTAAATATTTTGCCAAAGTTTGTTTTGTTAAATCATCCTCAGTTGGTCCTAAGCCACCGCACAAAACAACTAAATCACTACGTTTACTTGCCAAATCAATAATTGACAAAAGACGTTCTTCATTATCTCCAACAGCTGTTTGGAAAAAGACATCAATACCAAGTTTTGCAAATTCTTCTGATAAGAACTGTGCATTAGTATTTGTGATTTGTCCTGTTAAGATTTCTGTCCCAACAGCAATAATCTCAGCTTTCATATTTGCCACCTACTTATCTATTCGTAATTTAATTTTATTCTATCAAAAAATATGGAAAATGAATGACTTTTTGCGATAAAGCATCCGTTTCCCCATATCATTTATTGTCAACTTTCTTTACAGAAGTGTCAACCTTTGCTTTTTTCATGAAAAATACAGCTAAAACTGATAATAAAAGTAAGGAAGTCATGAAATTAATAGCCATAACCATCTCGACTGCTGTTATTTTCACCATAAAACTCAAGACACATAACAAAAGAATACTGCCGATTCGACTGACTGTTGATTTAAATGAAACCAATGATGAAATATTCTCAATCGACACCATCTTATTAAACTGATAATTTAAGATAAACTCAATAACGTAAAAAACAAAAATAAAGATAAAATAAGCTGATAAAAAGATACCTAAGTGACTTGAAAAGAAAGTCAAAGGGAGAAAAATAATTAAAGGACTCAATTTAATAATTCCTTTATATTTCTTAATACCCTCAATATTAATTGAATAAGAAAATAGTGTAATCACTTGAAAAGCAATATAAAAGGCAGGGAAATAATGGCTACTAATCCCCTTGCTTAAGAAAAATGACTGCCATAATTGAAAATGTGTTTGAAAGAAAATCTGACTTAAGAAATCAAAAATCAGAATTAAGCTCAAGCGTGGTTGCTTGCGCAGTTCCTTAAAGCTGTCCCTAATCTGATTTTTTAGTACACTAACATGACTCTCTTGTAAACCAGCAGATTTTGTCTTTTCTCTAAATAAAAAAAAGCTAATCAAGGTTGAAGCTACTAAGAAAACAGTTCCTAACACATAAATGTTGATGCCAATAAACTGATAAAGAATGCCACCTAAACTACTCCCAAGAAGTAATCCAACAATTTCTAAACGATTGCTAAGGGCTAAAAATCTTTGAAGCTCATTTTCACGACCAGCTAACTTCAATTGATTAATAATGTAAGCATCAAGAGTCCCACTATCCAAAGCAGCAGCTATTCCATAACAAAACCATGCTAAAAAAATCAGATAAAAATTACTACTAAAAAGCACAATCAAAAACATGACTATCAAGAAGACCTTTGATAGACTATAAAGATTTTTCCGAGAATAATTATCTGCTAACAAGCCACTTGGAAATTCAAACAAGACAATCGCAATGCTATAAGCTGATTGAATCAGCAAGATTTGTGACAAGGTCAACCCTTTGGCTAGTAAAATAACCGTTAAAATCGAGTGCGGCATAGAATAAGCCACCGTTACTAAAAAATTCGATAAAAAATAGACAAAAGTATTTCTAGTCATTTTCTTCATAATCCCACCTGCCCTTGCTTATTTTTTCCTTCCAAAATACTCTAATTTACAAGCAATGTCAAGTGCTATTTGCTATATTTCATCAGCATTACACGTTCATTCTTTTCACAGTCTGTCAACTTTTCTTATTTAACAAAAAATCATCTGGAAATAACTTTCCAGATGACCATTAACTATCTAAAATCACAATCAATTTCATGATCGTTTACTAAACCAGCCGCTTGAAGATAGGAATATGCGCATACTGGCCCAACAAATTTGAACCCACGCTTTTTTAAATCTTTAGAAAGTCTTTCAGACAAAGGCGTGCTAGCTGGAAAGGTCGCATAATCCTCCACCTCATTAACAAGAGGCGTAAAATCAACCCACTCCCATAGGTAGCGATCAAATGAACCAAATTCTTCCTGAACCTTGATAAAAGCCTGAGCATTTGCCCTAGTCGCATAAATCTTACGACGATTTCTCACAATAGCTGAATTTGTAAGTAAACCATCAAGTTCATCATCAGTCATCTGAGCAACTTTTTGAATATCATAATGATGAAAAGCCTCGTTAAAAGCCTGTCGTTTATTAAGTACAATCTCCCACGATAGACCAGCTTGATAGGTTTCAAGACATAAAAGCTCAAATAGTTTACAATCATCGTGAAGTGGTTTGCCCCACTCGTCATCGTGATATGCGACATATAAAGGATTACTTTCCTTCACCCAACTACAACGTTTCATGTGAAACATCTCCTAAAATTCCTTGATTCTTAGCCTTTCATCAACATTTTAAGGCTTGATTTGATGTATTGTTCTGCTGTTTCATTTGTTCCTTCAAAGAACTTACGAATTTTCTTGAGCTCTGCAGCTTTATAGCCAAGTGCCAAAAGAGCTTCCATGGCTTCTTCAAGTTGCTCGTTGGCAACTGTTTTTGTCTGAGAAGCTTTGCCATTTTCCACAGAAACATCGACAAATTTTCCAGCCAAATCCAAAATCATTTGTTGAGCAGTTTTTTTACCAATTTTTGGGAATTTCATCAAATACTTGATATCACTTGTATCAATGGCATTGACCAAGCCCTCATTATCATCTACCGCAATGATGGCTAGCGCAGTTGTCGGACCAATCCCAGAAACTGAAATCAAATTGAGAAAGACTGCTTTTTCATCTTCTGTGTGAAACCCAAATAACAATTGAGCATCTTCACGCACCACTTGGTGAAGATAAACTTGCACCTCTTGGTTCATCAAATCTGAAAAGCTATAAGGGTTGGCAACGTTGATAATATAGCCTAAACCACCTGCTTCGACAACGATGTATTTAGCGGTAATTTTGGTTAGTTTTCCTTTGATATAATCGTACATTTTAGTATTTTCCTAACTCTCTTAAACTTGTGTGATTTTCCTGAATGCGACGGAACATTTTTTCCATGTCTGACTTGGTAAAGTTGACAAGTACTGGGCGTCCGTGTGGACAGTTATAAGGATTTTTACAGTGAGATAATTGCACTATCAACTGACGTGCTGAATAATCATCCAGTGTGTGATTAGCCTTGATTGATCGTTTACATGACATCATAATCGCTAACTCAGCACGATATTTCTTGACAGAAACTTCATTGGTCAACAGCAACATGTCACACATTTCATAAACAGCTGTCTCAATTTCCTCTTCTTTCATCCAAATAGGATGCTCACGGAGAATAAAAGTATTGTTACCATATGGTTCCAAATTAATCCCAACTTGATTCAACAGCTCCATTTTTTCTTGAAGCTTAATAAAATCAGCCCCTGAAAACTCAAATAAATATGGCATAAGAAGTTGTTGAAGAGAGTCATCAACTTCTCCAATTTTATCGCGATAATACTCATATTTAACACGTTCTTGCGCCGCATGCTGATCAATAATATAAAGGCCACCATTTCCTTGTGCAAACAGATAAGTCCCATGCATTTGACCAAAATATTCTAATTCTGGGAATGTCGATGCTTCTTCACTATCCAGGTTTTCAATCATCTTATTGAGCTTGCTTTTATTTTTAAAATCAAGCTCATCGTGTTCATCTGCACCCTGGTGTTCTACAGTTGAGCGCTGTGCAAATTTCACCGATGACTGATTGTCAACTTCCTTGACAGGAGTGTCAACCTCATTAAACAGCTGTACAGGTTGCTCTTCAACCGTATCTGATTTTACAAAGAAATCATGACGTTCTTTATCATAGTAAAGATCAGTTTGTTTCAACGGCAAGCTCGTTTGCTCTGGTTTTGGCAAACTACGAGTGCTTGACTTAGCTAGATTTTCCAGTGCATCTGGTATCAAATCTTGCTCACGCAAACTCTCTGCAATTGCAGAGCTGATTAAGCTCATCAACTCTTTTTCTTTTGAGATACGGACTTCTTGCTTCGTCGGGTGAACATTGACATCGGCAAGGTAAGGGTCAATCTGGATGTCAATGACAGCAATCGGAAAACGCCCAACCATCAATTTTGAACCATAGCCATCTAAAATAGCACGATTAAGCAAAAAGTTTTTAATGTAACGACCATTAATCAAAATTGTAATGTAATTACGATTAGCTCGTGTCAATTCTGGTAAACTGATGTAGCCAGAGACTTCAAAATCAAGGTCAGCATTTGAGATTTCAATCATTTTCTTAGCTGTATTCAAGCCATAAATCCCTGCAATGGCTTGGCGCAAATCTCCTGTACCAGAAGTTGTTGTCATTTGACGGCCATCATTAATCAAAGTAAAGGCAATTTCTGGGTGTGCTAAACTCAAACGATTAACCACATCCACAATATGAGCTAACTCTGATTGAAGACTCTTCATGTATTTAAGACGAGCAGGTGTGTTGTAAAAAAGATTTTCAACCGTAATTTTTGTTCCGACCGGTGTTGAAATCGGTTCTTGTGTTTCGATTTCGCCACCTTTAGCCACCAAGAGAGTTCCATAATTTTCATCAGCCGTCGCTGTTTTTACCGTAAAGTGGCTAATTGAGGCAATGGAAGGAATGGCCTCACCGCGGAATCCCAAAGTTCTGATACGAAAAAGGTCAGCTTGGCTTTTAATCTTACTTGTAGCATGGCGATGCAAACTTAAAGCCACATCCTCTTGAGAAATTCCCTCACCATTATCAGTGACTTGAATCTTCTTAAGACCTGATTCTTCAATCTCGATGGTAATCTGACTACTTCCAGCATCAATCGAATTTTCAACCAATTCTTTAACCACACTGGCCGGTCGTTCAATCACTTCACCTGCAGCAATCTGGTTGGCCAAAACCTCTGGCAACTCAATAATTTTACTCATAATTTATCTGATAGAATGCAGTTTTGAAGCGGCATTCCTTTTCCTTTCATTCAGGATTGTTTACCTTTAATTATAACACAAAGTAAAAAGGCAATCTGCTTTTAGATTGCCTCTTACTTTTATAACATGTTTTTCAATTCATAAATGACATTCATAGCTTGCATTGGTGTTAGATTCATCAAGTCCACTTTTTTAAGAGCTTCAATCACTTCTTGGTTACTTGAGTCATCTGCAAATAAGCTAAGCTGCTCTGCAACAGGTTCTGCCGCTTCTGTCTTCACTTGAGTTTTCTCTTCAGTTTCTGCTGTCAAATGAAGCTGCGCAGCACCTGATTCGAGATTGGTTAAAATACTATCTGCTCGTTGCAACAAATCTTCTGGCAAACCTGCAATTTTCGCAACGTGAATACCATAAGATTTGTCAGCTGGTCCTTCTGCGATTTTATGAAGGAAAGTCACATCACCATTACGTTCAAGCGTTGCAACATGGACGTTGACAAGGTGTGTCAACGTCGTTGACAGAGTTGTCAACTCATGATAGTGAGTCGCAAACATAGTCTTAGCACCAATGTGATCGTGGATATACTCAATGATAGATTGTGCTAAAGCCATTCCATCGTAAGTCGCTGTCCCGCGTCCCAATTCATCAAAGAGAATCAAAGATTTTTCACTGGCACGTTTGATGGCTTGGTTGGCTTCCATCATTTCCACCATAAAGGTTGATTGACCTGAAATCAAATCATCCGCCGCACCGATACGTGTGAAAATCGCATCAAAAACGGGAAGACTGACACTCTCAGCAGCAACGTATGACCCCATCTGAGCCATGATAACCGTCAAAGCTAACTGACGCATATAAGTTGACTTACCACTCATATTTGGACCAGTAATCAGCTGAATATTGGTATTTATGCCAAATGTGATGGTATTTGGGATATATTCTTGCGTACCCATGACTTTTTCAACAACTGCATGGCGACCTTTTTCAATCTTAATTTCATGGCTATCATTAAAGCTTGGACGAACATAATGGTTGTTTTCCGCAACCACTGCCAAACTTTGCAAAACATCGACTGTAGAAATAGCTTTTGCCAAATCTTGAAGACGTGAAATATAACGTTCCACCTGTGCGCGAACGCGCATGAAAATATCGTATTCCAGACTCGCTGATTGCTCACGCGCCTCAAGCATTTCTCCTTCAATTTTAGCTAATTCTGCCGTACCAAAACGCTCTGAATTCTTCAAAGTTGCTTTACGGAAGAAGTAATCTGGCACCAAAGAAAGATTTGAATTTGTCACATGAAAATAGTAACCATCTTTTTTATTGTAATCAATTTTTAAGTTTGTAATCCCACTAGCTGCACGTTCTTTAGCTTCAATTTCAGCAATCCAACTTGTGCCTTCACGCATGACTTTGCGATATTTATCCAAAGTTTCATCAAAGCCAGTTTTGATAATACTTCCTTCTGTAATCACTGCCTGAGCATCTGGATCAATAGCAGAGCTAATCAAAGATTCTAGTTCTGGCAAAGTGTCAATGCTGTTGACAAGCTTGTCAAGGTGAGGACTATCAAACGATTCCAAAATCGCCTTAATCGTTGGCACTTGTGCCAAAGTATGACCGAGTTGTAATAAATCTTTTGGGTTAGCTTTTCCAAATGACACACGACTAGCCAAGCGCTCAATATCGTAAACACCTTTAAGACTATCTGTCAAATCGCTACGTTCAAAGAAATTATCCAAGAACACTTGAACAATATTTTGGCGTTCTTCAATTTGTTCTTGATTAACTAAAGGACGATCAATCCAGTTACGCAACAGACGCATCCCCATAGCCGTCTTGGTTTCATCTAGTAACCAGTAAAGACTACCGTGTTTTTTGCTAGTTCGAGCATTTTCTAGCAAATCAAGACTAGATTTTGTCGTATAAGACATTTGCAAATAATCCTTAATTTCATAGTGAACAAGCTTTTGCAAGTGACTCAATTCACGTTTCTGCGTTGTATGAACGTATTGAAGTAATTTTTCAGCAGCAGAAATCTCTAAAGCTGTTAAATTAGGATCAATCAAATGCACATCTTCATAACGCTCTTGCTCAAACGAAAGTAATAAATTGAGTTGTTTAACTAAGCTATGTTGTTCATCTTCTGAAAGCTCATATCCGACTACAATCTCACGAGCTTTAAGGTTTAAAATTTCACTTTTTAGACTAGTAAAGTCTGAGAGGCTTGTAGCATAAAATTCACCTGTTGAGACATCCATATAAGCCAAACCAAAGTTTTTGCCATCAGAATCAATAGCTACTAAGAAATTGTTGGCATTGTCAGGTTTAGAGGAATCAACAGCAGTTCCTGGTGTAATCACTTGGACAACTTCACGCTTAACCACACCAACAGCCTGTTTAGGATCTTCCATCTGCTCGGCAATGGCTACCTTATATCCCATCTCAACTAACACATCAATGTATTGTTGAGCTGAGTGATAAGGTACTCCTGCCATTGGAATAGGATTGTCAGCATTTTTATTACGACTAGTTAAACTAATCTCTAAAATTTGAGCAGCCTTAACTGCATCATCATAAAATAATTCGTAAAAGTCTCCCATGCGGAAAAGTAAAAAAGCATCTGGATAGTCTTTTTTGACGTCCAAATACTGTTGCATGCCTGGAGAAATTTTATCTTTTGCCATTATTTAACTCCTCGTTAATTTTAGTTTCCAAGCTATTTGTAATATATTGAACTAGATCACTTGCATCTTGCATTTTAGCACGATAATCCTTAACAATTGGAAGATCTGATAATTCTTCTCGCAATTGGTCAGCTTGCTCGCCAGCTTTCTTCTCAGCACAAGACTTATCTATCTTGTGAAAAAGTACAGCTTCCTGCTGGTAAGCTTTCATATCCTGGACCAATTCTTCTAGTTCTGGAAAGTCTTTCATTTTTTCTTCAACCTTTTGAAAGTCAACCACACTGTCATGCATTTTAATAGCTTGTAGTAGTTTTTCAACGGCTTGATCGTAATTGCTCATAGTCCTGTTGATAAATCGCGCTCAAATGCTTGAGCAGTTTCTTCATCTTTACAAATCACTAACAATGTATCAGCACCAGCCACAGTTCCAAGAATTTCAGAAATATCACTGCTATCAATCAAGTTTGCTAAAACATCTGCTTCACCGAGATTAGTGTGCAATACCAACATAAAACCAGCACGAGCTACTTTTAAAATATACGAACGGATATTAGCTCCAAATGTTGTTTCTGCAGTCTCAGACAAGCTGTAGTAAAGTTTTCCTGAAGCATCACGCAATTTCAAAAGTCCAATCTCACGGAGGTCTCGTGACAAAGTGGCTTGCGTAACATTAATGCCTTCTTCTTGCAAATGTCGCTTGATTTCCTCTTGTGTGCCAATATGGCCTGACTGAATCAAACGTTTGATTCGATTTTGACGTTCTATTTTATTCATTTAACTTTCCCTTTGTGTATATTTATCCTTAAAATTATACCAAAAAAATGAAATTTTTTCACCTTTCCATCGCCCATCTTTCCTATAACCTCCTAATTTTTACTCCTTCAAACGTTTTCTTGTCACTAACCTCGTTTATTTCTTATTTTTATGTTAAAATAATATGACTAACTAATTTAGGAGAAAATCATGGATACTAAACGTACAATTGCAGAACGCATTCAAACTATTGTTCCAGAATTAGACCAAGAACAAATTGTTAATCTGCTTGAAGTGCCAAAAAATTCTGATATGGGGGATCTTGCCTTTCCAGCATTCTCATTGGCTCGAATCCTTCGTAAAGCACCACAAATGATTGCAGCAGATATTGCTGAAAAAATGGATACAACAGGTTTTGAAAAAATCGAAGCTGTTGGCCCATACATTAACTTCTTCCTTGACAAAAAAAGCATCTCTGCTGATGTCCTAGGACAAGTTATCGCTAACGGAAGCGACTACGCTAGTCAAGATCTAGGACACGGTCGCAATGTTGCTATCGATATGTCTAGTCCAAACATCGCAAAACCATTCTCAATTGGACACCTTCGTTCAACTGTTATTGGTGATAGCTTGGCTAACATTTTTGAAAAGCTTGGCTATAAAGCTGTTAAAATCAACCACCTTGGTGACTGGGGTAAACAATTCGGTATGTTGATCGTCGCTTACAAAAAATGGGGTGACGAAGAAGCTGTTAAAGCTCATCCAATCGACGAACTATTGAAACTTTATGTTCGTATCAACGCTGAAGCTGAAACTAAACCAGAACTTGATGAAGAAGCTCGTGAGTGGTTCCGTAAATTGGAAGCTGGTGACGAAGAAGCTATCTCACTATGGCAATGGTTCCGTGACGAAAGTCTTGTTGAATTTAACCGTCTTTACAACGAACTTGATGTTTCATTTGATAGCTTTAACGGTGAAGCATTCTACAACGATAAAATGGACGAAGTTGTCGATATCTTGACAGAAAAAGGACTTCTTGAAGAATCTCAAGGTGCCCAAGTCGTTAATCTTGAAAAATATGGTATCGAACACCCAGCCCTTATCAAAAAATCTGACGGTGCGACACTTTACATCACACGTGATTTAGCTGCCGCTCTTTACCGTAAACGTACTTACGACTTTGCAAAAGCTATTTACGTTGTTGGTAACGAACAATCAGCTCACTTCAAACAATTGAAAGCCGTTCTTAACGAAATGGACTTTGAATGGAATGAAGACATCACTCACGTGCCATTTGGTCTTGTTACTAAAGAAGGTAAAAAACTTTCAACTCGTAAAGGTAACGTTATCCTTCTTGAACCAACAATCGCTGAAGCTGTTAAACGAGCTGAAGATCAAATCAACGCTAAAAACCCTAACCTTGCTGATAAAGAAGCTGTTGCTCATGCTGTCGGTGTCGGCGCTATCAAATTCTACGATTTAAAAACAGACCGCTTGAACGGTTACGACTTCGACCTTGACGCTATGGTATCATTTGAAGGTGAAACTGGACCTTACGTGCAATACGCTCACGCTCGTATCCAATCAATCCTTCGTAAAGCTGAGTTTACACCATCTGTAAACGACGTTTACAGCCTTGATGATGTTGAAAGCTGGGAAATTGTAAAACTTATCCAAGATTTCCCACGTATTATCAAACGTGCAGCTGACAACTTTGAACCATCAATCATTGCAAAATTTGCTATTAGCCTTGCACAAAGCTTCAACAAATACTACGCACACACACGTATCCTTGATGAAAGCCCAGAACGTGACAGCCGCCTAGCATTAAGCTACGCTACTGCAACGGTTCTTAAAGAAGCTCTTCGTCTTCTTGGTGTTGAAGCACCAAACGAAATGTAATCATTTCTGATAATATAGATAAAAAAGCTGAGACAGTGTTTCAGCTTTTTTCTTGACCTTTTTCAAGCAAAATATTAAACTGTTGCCATAATCATAAAGGAGATTTCTATTATGGTAAAGGAAAATCAACTCATGGAATTACTCAGTAAAGCTTATGCTAGTTTACCTGATGATGAGCCTCTAAAAGCAGACATCTTTGCACTCGCTAAAGATTTAGAAAAAGACGAACACGATCAACTAGCACGTACCAAATTGGCTCATGCCATTTCTATGTATTTGCTAACGCATAAACTCAAGACATCACCTGAAATTACAGCACTTTACAAAGAAATTGCTGACAGCCCTGAAAAATATAAAGGTCATGCCGCTACTGCTATTATGTTAGGCAGCCTCTTTCATCCATAGTCAAAAAGACCGTTTTAACGGTCTTTTTTTTATGCTTTCTTCTGGTCATTTAACCAATCAAAGATATTGTGGTAGGTTTTCCCTGAGACTTTAGTTGTGCTTGTGCCGCCTTTTCCTTTATTACTTGGAGAAAAGCCTGATAAGTCTTTCGCACTTTTGATAGCAGAGACATCCTGCACCCCTGACACTTGGTCTTTAAAGAAATAAATCCAAGACAAATGCCCAATGTAAGAGACACCTTGCATGTCTGTTCCCTCGACACTTTCAAAGTAAGAAAACCACTTGTTCTCAGCTCCGCTATCAAGCAAAGCCTTATAAATAGGTAGTGCGTAATCCTTTGGATTAACAATTGTGTCATTTGCTGCGTGAATGAACCAAATTGGAGTATCCTTGAGAGCAGCAATCTTATCCTTATCAAAATAAACCTTATCTGTCTTAACAAATGCAGGTGTATCACTAAAAGCTATTACGTAGGTGCCATCGCTATTACGCTCATATTGATAATAAGAATAAGCGGCAGCTTGTGGAACAAGGGCAGCAAAGTACCCAGGGTTACGAATCGCCAAATTCAAGGTCATGTAACCACCATTTGAACAACCTGCTAGATAAATTCGTTTCTTATCAATAGCGGGAGTATTCGCAACATAAGTCTTAATCGTATCCATCAAAACCTCAGTATAGCATGAATCACCAGCGCCAGCACCATTTGTCCCATCACCTTCATCCATCCAATAAGTTGGAGTCTGAATAGCTAAAACATAAGCGCCTGTTTGCTTACCAGCTGTAAAACGGGATTGAATAGCGGGCTTAGCTAGAGCTACCACCTCATTTCCTAACAAGGTAATATCAGTATCTGTTCCTCCTTCTCCTTGACCGTGAAGCCAAATTAACAAAGGAAAGCCTTCTTCTGCCTTTTGGGCTTTGGGCTCATACGATACATATTGAAGGGTGAGTTTTTCTTTTTGCTTTGTTAAGGGATTAAGGTAAGTACCAGAATAAAAACCACGCTTATTGAAAACTTCCGTATCGGGTGAGAGGCGATTGTTGATAATATCATAACTACCAGATAATTCGACTAAGTCGCCATCAACCATCACACCTAAAGCATTTAGAGTAACTGGATAATCTTCCACCCAAGTGTTGTGCAAGGTTTCTAGATTGTAATAAAATGGACAAGCTACAGCAGCATTTTTTTGACTATCAAAAGTCACTGGCATTTGGATAACTAGATACTCACTGGCACTGCTGACTTCTTGTCCCTTATCATCTGACAAGTACACTCTACTAATCTGACGTTCTTTACCTGCAGTCCTGACTAGGAGCTTATCAGCAACAACTCCTGACACTTTATGCGTTAACTGTACCAAAAGTTTTGGAACACCTGGCCCACATTCATAACCTTTAATAATCATTGAAACTTTAGCAATTGCCACATCTATTCTTTTTGCCATATCAAATCACTTCCTAAACTTTGAAATCGTTTTCCTATAGTTTATGAATTTTTGTTTCTGATGTCAATTAAAAAAAACGGGTGCAATACACCACGTCTTTTTATCATTTATCATAATTTTTTCGTCTAATTTTAAAATCGGATGACACTACTTCATCTACATCAATAATAGAGATAAAAGCATCAGGATCTAAACCAGCCATAATTGCTTTGACATCACGAACTTCACTCGGATTCAAAACAACATATAAGATATTCTTTTCATTTCCTGAGTAAGCACCTTGTCCATTTAGGTAAGTCACACCACGATTAATTTCATTAAGAATTGCCGCTGCTGCTTCCTCTGATTTTTGCGTAATGATAATCATACCACGTACAGTGTACCCACCATTTTGCACGATTGTTAACACTTGACTATAAACAAAACTTGCTACCAAAGTATAAAGCATGTGTTGCAAGTCAATGTACACAAGAGAAGCTAAAAGAACAAGCGCATCGACAAAGAGAAGGGTTTGACCCAATTTAAAGCCAAATCTTTCTTCAATCACTCGACCAATGATATCTGTACCACCTGTCGTTGCCCCATAACGGAAAACAAGTCCACTACCAGCACCAGCAAATAAACCAGCAACAACCGCAACCAACATCATATCATTTTGGAGAACAATCTTCACTGGTATCTGTTGCCAGAACCAAATAAAGAATGACAATAGAACTGTTCCATAAATAGTCAGAGCCAGCGATTTTTTACCCAAAATACGTGCCCCTAAGATAAATAGGGGAATGTTTAAAATGAGGGAAGTGTAAGCCGGGTTGATGCCATAAAGAGCATGAATAATCAAAGTTACCCCAGCAACACCACCTTCAGCAAGAGCGTTTGCCATATTAAATTTAACAAAGCCAAACGTATAAATCGCTACACCTAGAGCAATCAATAGTAAACTTCGAATTTGTCTAAGTTTTTGAGCCATAGTGACACCCCTCCTAAATTGATTATAAGAAAGCTGACATCAAAAGACTAATCGTCGACAAAACGTCCAATAATATGAACATTTTCGGCAACTGAAACAAAAGCCTTTGGATCTGTTTTCCTCATTAAATATCTGAAATCATTGTACTCTTCTCGAGTAATAATAGCTAATAGAACTGCTTTCTTTTCGTGATTATAAGTTCCCTCCGCATCGTTTATCTGTGTCACACCACGATGAAGTTTGGTATGAATCATAGCGATAACTTTCTCAGGACAACTTGTCACAATCATTGCTTGCATTTTCTTTTGTTTGGTGAAAATAGCATTTGTTACTCGGCTAGAGACAAAAATCGTCACCATTGAGTAAAGGGCGTACTGCCAACCGAACAAAATTCCGGCAAATACCATAATAATACCATTTACCGTGAGAGAAATGCTTCCAACATCACGTCCCGTTTTTTTACGGATGGTCAGGCTAACAATATCTGTACCACCACTTGAAATACGTGATTTTAAACTAAATCCTACTCCAGTCCCCATAACCAGACCACCAAAAATGGCGTTAACCAAAGGGTCCGTCGTTAAGGTAATCTCAGGAACAATTTGGATGAAGAAAGAGCTCATCGAAACTGTAATGAGGGTAAAAACTGTGAACTTATGCCCAATTTTGTACCAAGCTAGGATTAAAAGCGGTAAGTTAATGGCATAAAAAACCAAAGAAATCGGTAGTCTAAATCCAATCAAACGTTCGCTAATAGCTGATAAGACCTGTGCCAAACCAGTTGCTCCGCTTGAATAAACGTGACCTGGTTGGAAAAAGAAATTAACAGCGATAGCAGAAAGCAAACCATAAAAAAGAGAAGCGGAAATTTTTTCCGCGTACTTCTCTCTTGAAATGCTTTGCATCGTTTTTAAAAGACCATATTTCTTAGCCCAGCGGCTAACAATATATTTTGTTTTCTTTTTGAGGGATGCTTTTTTAATCATTAGTTTTAGTTGCTAAAGCCAATTCTTCTAATTGTTTGTCTGATACAAGACTTGGTGCTTGTGTCATTGGATCTGATGCTTTGTTATTTTTAGGGAATGCGATAACTTCACGAATGTTATCTTCACCAGCAAGAAGCATTACGAAACGGTCAAGACCGATAGCAAGTCCACCGTGTGGTGGGAATCCATAGTTCATAGCTTCTAGCAAGAAACCAAATTGGTCATTTGCTTCTTCAGCTGTGAAACCAAGAGCTTTAAACATACGTTCTTGCAATTCTTTTTGGTTGATACGAAGACTACCACCACCAAGTTCATAACCATTAAGAACGATATC
>AUXO013405641.1_pt1 | contig 26169 bp, 27 predicted proteins | sample 768731 | NCBI WGS metagenome assembly AUXO01 (sample SAMN02715735, study PRJNA202380) | gut metagenome | biome: sheep rumen | host: Ovis aries | place: New Zealand: Palmerston North | reverse complement strand
ATTATTCTTATATGAATCTATAAAATAGTCGATGATTTTTTCTTTAAATAAATCCTTATAATCATATGTGAAATGAGTAATACCAATTTGATTGCAAATATTCTTAGCATCCAGCATTGTATTTGCATTACAACAAGAACTACCTCTAAATAGTTCTAAAGTAGTTCCAATAACCTCATATCCACTTTGTTTTAGTAGAAGAGCGGAAACTGATGAATCAACACCTCCGCTCATTCCTAATAATACTTTGTTATTCATTATTTCCTCTATCTGATATTTTAGATATATTTTTACATACTCGCACAACCTTCATTATTCCATGCTTTTTTTTTCATTGCATTAGATTAAAAATCCGGCCCTTCATCATATTGGTTTTCACCAGAAGGTCTACTCTCCGTCTTTCTTTGAAGAAATCTCAAAATAGCTTCTTGAACCGACTTTTGGCTCTCCATTACAAAGCCAGATTCAGTAACACCAACAGTTCCTGCATATCCATTTCCAATATATGAATCATCATTTTCTCCATAAGTATCTGGAGTCCTTGATTCAACTATCTGAACCACTCTTTGATCTCCTAAATATGTTCCAACAAAATAGTCATACGCATCGTCTGACTCAGCAATAAAATCAAATAATGCATTTGGATTCATTTCAGTAAATATTCTCTTTGTCTCCTCATTTGATTTTTTATAAGTATACGCATATACAACAGTTTCATTTTCATCATCTAATTGAACTTTTTCTTCATATTTTAAATGAAAAGCGGTTTCAAAATCTTCACTATCAGATTCTTTCTCCTTAAATAGGATTGCACCATCCTTTTCAAACATACCCCCACCTTCTCTAAAGTCAAATAGCCATCTACTCCATAAAAAAATCCACATTCTTGGATTCACTTTTATGTCATCAGGGGTATATGTATCATTCTCACTTGGATGAATATATCCTGCGTATGCCATACCAATAGCAGAATCTTTATCTAACATACCATCATCATCCTTGTATTTTGGATCCCCCATCCTTTGTGAATTTTTTAGTCTATCTTTCTCCATATAAATATTTGCAAATAATCTATATCCTTCAGGGGTGCTGATTACTTTGTATAATGTCTCCACATCCATTTCTGTATATAAAGTTATATCCTTTTCTATTCCATCACTCGTACAAATGTACTCATTCAAACCCAGTTCATCGGGCTCACTATCATATTTAAGTAAAAATTTTGAACCATCTTCTCTTTCAAAAATAACTCCATTTTTACTTAAAATATTCACAAATGTATCATAATCTAGTTCAGAAATATTTGTAGCTTCTCCAAGATTTTTATTGTAGGTTTCATCCTTATCTTTATTTTTTGCGTCCTTCAATATTTTATCAAAAAAAGCAAAAAGTGGATCTTGAATCTTTTCAAATGTTTCTGGGGAAATTTCACCCTCATGTCTCACAAAAAAGCTGAAAACTTCTTCTGGTGATTTTTCATCAACATTTCTTAAAAAATCCTCATATAAATCATCGCTTCCTTCCTTGCTTCCTCTTAAAGATTGCATAGCTTTGATTATAATGACTATTTTGTTTTTAGATGTTATTGCCTCTTTTTCATCTGAAAGATTACCTGTAGCATCAGGATGATACTTTTTAGCCAAGTTGCGTAAACTTCTTTTTTGTTCTTCTACGCTTCCATCAAATGGAAATCCTTCTTGCCTCAAAAATTCTTCCTCATCTTTAGTTAAATCAAACATCATTTTCTCCTTTATTTAATATATTATCTAATGTATGCCATGCGAGCAATGCACATTTTACCCTTGCTGGCATATTAGATATATTTTTAAAAGCTTGCGCATCTTCGAGTATCTCAAGCTTTTTATCATCAGTAATCTCTCTATCAATCATACCAATAAAGGTTTTTATTATCTCTTTAGCTTCATCAATAGTCTTTCCTTTAATTGTATCAATCATTATTGATGTAGAAGCTTGGGAAATGGCACATCCATGTCCAGAAAAAGCCATATCTTCTATAATATTGCCATTTGTTTTGACTTCAATAGTTATCTCATCTCCACAATTTGGATTATGACCTAATTGGCAATAATCGCTTCTGTCCAATTTTTTCTTATTATATGAATTCATACCATGTTCCATTATTAGTTCTTGGTATATTTGTTCTAAGTTGTCCACTAAAATTCTCCTATTCAACTTTTTTATATAATTGCAAACCAGTATATGATTCAAATTCGCCTGGAACTAAGTAATAATAATCTTTAAGCAAATTTGCATTCACAATGGTAAAAATCACTTTTCCTTTATCATCATAAAAATAGATAAAAGAATTATCTGATTTATTATCATCTTTTGCACTAGTTTTTTTAAATTTTGAGTCTTGATATTGAGTAATATAATAATCATCTTCTAGAACTTTTACGCCATATTGAGAATATGTTGATGTTACTTTGCTTAGCATTGTATTTGATTCTTGGGATTTTACTGCAGTTGTGATATCCACGCCTGTTATAGTTTTTATGTCTTTTCCTCCAATAGCACGCACATCTTTAAAAAGAGTACAAACTGCAGTTATCAAGAGACTTATAAAAACATATATAACCCATTTGTTGGCTTTTTTTATACTTTTGTATGTTTTTTCATATGAATCATCCATCAATAATTCTCCCTATTTCATCATATGTGTAGTTTGGTTCTTTAGCGGTATTGTTTTGTCGCATACGTGATTACATCTATCATCATTATATAGATAATGTAGAAATTATACTATATATTTTTTAAAAATATTATATGCTTTATCTAACGCATTTACCAAATTGTCAATATCCTCTTTAGTATTATAGAAATAAAAGCTTACTCGGCATGTTGAATCTAATCCAAGATATCTCAAAAGTGGTTGCGCACAATGATTTCCACTTCTAACGCAAACATTTTCAGAATCCAAAATACTTGCAACATCGTGCGGATGAACATTTTTAATATTAAATGAAATTACTCCTTGATGATTCTCTTTATTTGGAGTCATGTACAATTCTAGATAGTCTAAAGATTGCAATTTTTCATATGCGTAATCCATTAATTCTTTTTCAATTTCATCAATTTTATCATAACCAAGTTCATTGATATAATCAATCGCAGCAGCTAAACCAACTGCTCCACCTGCGTTTTGAGTGCCTGCCTCAAATTTATTTGGAAGTGGTGCATATGTTGTATCTTGCTCATAGACATACTCAATCATATCACCCCCCATCAAAAATGGAGACATATTGTTAAGTAATTTTTTCTTACCATATAAAACACCAATTCCAAGAGGAGCTAATAATTTATGGCCAGAAAAGATGAAAAAGTCGCAATCCATTTTTTGAACATCAATTTTCATATGAGGAATACTTTGAGAACCATCAACTATGACTATAGAGCCATGCTTATGAGCTGTTTTAATTATTTTTTCAACATTATTTATTGTGCCCAAAACATTTGAAACTTGAGTAATTGAAACTATTTTGGTTTTATCGGTTATCTTATTTTCAATTTCTTCATCGCTTAGCTCGTATTCTTTGTTAATATACATATATTTAAGCGTTGCATTTTTGCTTTTTGCCACTTTTTGCCATGGAACCAAATTTGAGTGATGCTCCATAATTGAAATAACAATTTCATCACCTTCTTTAATATTGTCCATACCATAAGAATAGGCCAATAAATTCAAGCTTTCAGAAGCATTTTTAGTAAAAATTATTTGCTCTTTGCTTGGAGCATTTATAAATTGAGCAATTTTCTCACGAGCTTGTTCATATTGCTCGGTTGCTTCCTGGCTCAATTGATATGTTCCACGATGTGGGTTAGCGTTATATTTTTTATAAAATGCATCTATCACATCCAATACCTGGATTGGCTTTTGTGTTGTCGCAGCGCTATCCAAATATGAAATCTTTTTACCATTAACGGTTTTCTCATTTAATAATGGAAAATCTTTTTTTATATCGATCATTTCTTCCTCCTTTGGGGACGGTCCTTTTTTAGATACTAATCTAATAATAAATCAATCCTATTTATTATCATATTCCTAATATTTTCATTTTTTACACCTTCAAGTATGTTATTGAACCTTGCTTTTACCAATAGCTTTTCTGCCTCTTTTCGTGTGAATCCTCTACTTAATAGGTAAAATAATTCTTTTGAACCCGGCTTTCCTGCCGCAGTTGAATGAGCTCCTTCTACATCTTCTTCTGTACAAAGAAGATTTGGCAAACTTATCGCTTTAGCTTTGTCTGATAAAAGTGTGCAAAATTCGTTTTCCTCACCGATTGACTTTTTACATCCAGATTTAAAATCGATTGTACCTTTAAAGTGTTTATTGGCGGTATCTTTTAGAGCCCCCTGTACTTCAAAATTCACTTTTGATTGTGGTTGGTTGATGTGCGCAATATAGTTCATATCAACAACTTCATTGTCTTTTCCAATATAAATTGTATTAAGATTGCTTTGAGCTTTTGCACCAATAAGGTTGGTGTAATAGTTTGAAATACTGTTTTGTGCACCCAAATCTATTATTGTGAAATCAAGCTTACTTTCATCGGCTAAATTACTTTCTATTGCAATAAAATTATTATTTCCTTCTAATAAATTAACGAAGTAAAATGATATATTTGCGCATTTTTTCAAATTTATTTTAATAATTCCATTATGATAGCCTTCACCTTTTAACAAAAAGAAGACCGTCCCTTTTGTCTTCTCTTCTGCATTAATGAATAAGCTTTCAATTAGAGAATCATTTTTGGAAATATCAAAATCCAAGAAAATTTCACTTGGCATGATTGAATTAATTTGAATAAATTTTTCAAAATTCGAATTCTCATTTATTTGATTTTCGCAAAACTCGCCATTTCCATAGGTTAGCTGATTTAGCATAAGCCTTTCGACATTTGTATCAATCTCATCTGATGCAAATTCATTTTCGACCTCATCGCTTTTTTCAACATCCAAAATAAAAACTTTACTGCTCGATGTTGTATATGAAATTTTACTATGTGATAAGTCAAATTTTGTTGGAATTTTGACATTTTTTAAAGTTACATCGTTGATTCTATAATTTCTGGAAGTCCTTATGGGAGTATGATTTAACGTAATATCCATTATCCTATCGCTCCTTCCAATTCTAAATTTATTAATCGGTTCATTTCGACTGCATATTCAACTGGCAATTCTTTTGAGATTGGATATGCAAACCCGCGAACAATCATCGCCTTTGCATCTTCTTCAGACATTCCTCGGGTCATTAAATAGAAAATTGCTTTATCTGAGATTTTGCCAACTTTTGCCTCGTGTGAAAATTCTACATCATCGTTTCTGATGTCATTTACAGGAATCGTATCTGAACGAGAAATAGAATCTAGCATCAAGCTTTCGCAAGAAACTGAACACTTTGAATCTTTTGCATTTTCATTGATTCGAACCAAAGATCTATATGTGCATACGCCACCATTTTTTGAAATTGATTTTGAATTTACCACGCTTGATGTATGTGGTGCGTTGTGAATAACTTTAAATCCAGTATCCAAATTTTGAGTTGCACCAGCAAATGAAATTCCGGTGTATTCTGTTTTTGCGCCCTCGCCATTTAATACACTTAGCGGATATAACATTGAAATGTGAGATCCAAATGAGCCAGAAACCCAGTCTATTTGTGCATTTTTTCCAGCAATACATTTTTTTGTATTTAAGTTCATCATATTTTTAGACCAATTTTCAATTGTTGAATATCTCAAATATGCATTGTCAGCGACAAACAATTCTACGCACCCGGCATGAAGATTAACTTTGTTGTACTTTGGTGCTGAACAGCCTTCTATAAAATGAAGCTTTGCGCCTTCGTCTACAATTATTAATGTGTGCTCGAATTGTCCTGATTCTGGCGAATTCAACCTAAAATATGATTGTAGTGGAATTCCAACATCCACACCTTTTGGCACGTAAACAAAGCTTCCTCCAGACCATACAGCATAGTGCAAAGCAACAAATTTGTGGTCAGAAGCAGGTGTAATTTTGTTGAAATATTTCTTTACAAGTTCTGGATATTCCTTTATAGCGGTTTCCATGTCAGTATAAATGACTCCTTGCTTTTTCAAATCCTCCTTCATGCTATGATATACAACTTCAGAATCATATTGAGCGCCAACGCCTGCAAGTGAAGCCTTTTCAGCCTCTGGAATACCTAATTTATCAAAAGTATCTTTGATATCATCTGGCACATCATCCCAACTTGAGTTCAATTTTGATTTTGGTTTAACATAAGTCGAAATATCATCCATGTTCAATTCGCTCAAATCTGGCCCCCATGTAGGCATTTCTAATTCATTATATGTTTTTAGGGCTTTCAATCGAATCTCTAGCATCCATTCTGGATCATTTTTCATTTTTGATATTTCTCTTACGATGTCTTCTGATAAGCCTTTTTTTATTTTGTATTCATAATTATCTTTTTTCTTAAAATCATATATATTTGAATTTAATTCATCTATATTTGTCTTATTTGCCATCATTTCTCCTTGTCTATATAATTTGTCATTTTTATATTAAAAATTTAAAATAGCCCAATTCTCGTCACTTAATGGTAGAAAAATAATCAAATTAGCTATCTAAAAAAGGACCGTCCCCAAATGAAGCATAGCCGGAATCCTCGATTTGGCTTGCTAAATCTTGGCCACCTGTTGCAACAATTTTTCCACCCATCAATACATGCACCTTGTCTACTTTTAAGTTATGTAAAATTTTGGTGTTATGGGTAATTATTAGTATTCCATTAGAATCATTTTTGAACATTTCAATTCCTTTAGATACTATTCTAATCGCATCAACATCAAGGCCTGAATCTGTTTCATCTAGTATTGCCAATTTTGGTTTAAGAACTAGCATTTGCAATATTTCGTTTTTCTTTTTTTCTCCTCCTGAAAATCCCACATTTAAGCTTCTTTCAAGAATTTTTGGATTAATTTTAAGCTCGCTAACATATTGTTCTAATTCTTTTTTGAATTCAAAAAATTTTATGGGCTTGCCAGTGATATTAGATTTTGCTGCTTTCAAGAAGTTTGTTACTGTGATTCCTGGAATTTCTTCTGGCAATTGAAAGCTCATAAAAATGCCTTTTCTAGCAATTTCATCCGTTTTCATATTTGTTATGTCTTCACCGCAAAAGCTTATTTTCCCATCCTTTTTCTGATATTCGGGATTGTTGAAAATCGCATTTGCAGTAGTTGATTTTCCTGATCCATTTGGTCCCATTATTACGTGGATTTCTCCAGGATTAATCTCTAAATTGATTCCTTTTAAAATTTCTTTTTCTCCGGCCTTAACGAATAAATTTTCTATTTTTAGTAAGTTACTCATTTATTAATTCCTCTCTATCTTCTATTATTAATTGTTCTTTTCAGTATTGTTTTTCTTTATATTTGCGCATGTTCTGCACTTTTCTTTGTTCAAATCATACGCACATATTAAATCAATTAGGTTTAGTTCTTTATGAACATATCTAGCCAATTGATTTAACGTATCATCTGACATTGCAGCTTTGATTTTATCGGCTTCTTGTTTAGCCTCATCAGTTTTGATTCCAAGTATTTCTCTTAAAAAAAGAAAAACTATATCGTATGCCGCAATAATTTTTTTGGCATACTCTTTTCCTTCTTCTGTCAAAACAATTTCACTATATGGTTCATACGAAATTAGTCCTTCATCTTTCAGTATATGCAAAGCTTTATTAACACTGGGTTTGGTGCATTGCATTTTGTTTGCAATATCCGTTACACGTACATTTCCACTTTGCATAAATATTAAATAAATATTTTTCAAATATTCTTCTGCTGATTTCGATATCATTAATCAATCTCCTTAATGTTAACTTCGGCTAACATTATATTATAACGATATATCTATGTCAATATAAAAAAAGCCTAAATTACCGCAATTTAGACTTTTTAAACACTATATTAAATTAAGATACCTATCTAAAAAAGGACCGTCCCCAACTATTCATAACGAAGGGCGTCGATTGGGTTCATTTTTGCTGCTTTGTTCGCTGGATAGTATCCAAAGAATAATCCAATTGACATTGAGAATGCCAACGCTATTATTATTCCCATGATATTTGGTTTGGCAGGATATCCTAGCGCTGATGATAGTGCAGAGCCTGCAACTATTCCTAGTATTACTCCTATTATTCCGCCTATTAAGCATATTATTATTGCTTCGACTATAAATTGGGCTCGTATTGATGAGTTTTTTGCACCTAATGCTTTGCGTGTTCCTATTTCTCTTGTTCTTTCTGTTACTGATACGAGCATTATATTCATAACTCCAATTCCGCCAACTACAAGTGCAATTCCTGCTACTATTGAAATGGCAGTTGTAACTGTGCCAAGCATTGTGGTAAACATTGATACCATGCTCTCCATTGAGAATGTATTTATATAATAATCTGGATTTGATTTATATTGTGCATTGTAATAATCTTTGACTTTATTTGCTAGTGTGTTTGAGTCTACTCCTACTTTGGGTATGATTTCAAAATACATAAAAGCTTCATCTTCATGCAAAATATCATATGATGTTTTTAATGGAATATAGATTACTTGGCTCATCATGCCCACCATTGTAGACATCATAGCGCTGTTTCCTCCCATTCCTTCTGCTTTATATACTCCAACAATTATAAAATTTTCATTTGTATTTGCAACATCTAGTTCTATCTCTTTTCCAATTGCACCTTGATAATCTCCATTAAAAAGTGAATCAACAAATTTATCTGATACTAAACATACTTTGGCTTTGTTCTCAAAATTTCTTTGTGAAAACATATTTCCTGCTATTATATTCATTTTGTTTATTACAAAAAATCCTGCAGATACTCCATATACTTGGCTTGTTACTGTCTCTTTTTTCATAGAAACAGTCCCCGTTCCTAATTGTTCACCGATACTTATTGCATGTATTTCTTCAGAAAATCTATCACATAAATCGCTTATCATATCTGGAGTTATCATGTCATCTTTTGATAACTCGCTGCTTGATTGAAACGAACCATATCTAATTCCATCTACTTCATCCATATTGACTTTATCATCTTCAGTTTTAGGACTTAACATTGCATACACATCGTTTGCACCAAGTGATTGCATATTTTCCGAAATGGAAATAGTTAATGAATTTCCAACCGTAAATATTGAAATAACTGCAGCAATTCCTATTATTATCCCTAACATTGTTAGCAAAGCACGCATTTTATTAGATTTTAAACTAGTAATTGCTAAATTAATATTTTCAAATATTAACATTATTTTTGTTCCTTTTTATTTGCTTGTTCTTTTTTTGCCTTTTTTGAATTATTTTGTTTTTTATCAACTTCTTTGTCTTTTTCTTTTTCAACATCCTGTTTTTGAGCTGTGGCTTGATTTTTATTGTCAGCTTTAGCTTTTCTGTTATCTAGTATCTCTGTAATAGTTCCATCTTTAATATGTACTATTCTATCTGTCTCTGACGCCAACTCTTCAGAGTGTGTAATTAAAATAATTGTTTTTCCTTTTTCTTTATTTAGTTTATGGAATAAATCCATTACTAATCGACCTGTTTTTGAGTCTAATGCACCAGTTGGTTCATCAGCAAGTATTATTGCTGGATCGTTGGCCATTGCTCTTGCAATCGCTACTCTTTGCTTTTGGCCTCCTGATAATTCTTCTGGCAAATGCTTTGCTCTATCTGACATTTCAACTAGTTCTAGTAATTCTTGCGCTCTTTTTTTGCGTTCTTGTCTTCCAACTCCCGCATATAGCATTGGCAATTCTACATTTTTGATTGCGTTTGTTTTTGGAATTAAATTATATGTTTGAAAAACAAAGCCTATCTTGGCATTTCTAATTTCAGATAGTTCATTATCTCCTGAAGCCTCTACATCTATTCCATCTAAATAATAATTGCCAGATGTTGGTCTATCTAGTGCTCCAATCATATTCATTAATGTAGATTTTCCCGAACCAGATGGACCAACAATTGAAACAAATTCACCTTCTTCTATTTCTAATGAAATTCCATGTAGTATCTCTAATTCATTAGGCTCACCAATATAAAATTTTTTTACAATTCTTTCTAATTTTATTATTTTTTTGCCCATTTATTTTTCCTATTATTACTTGTTACTTTATAAAAAGCTTAGATGTGTTCTATATACCTGCATCAGCACCCATTAATTCAAATAGTTGAGTTAATGAATTGTCTGAATCGGCTTTTGGAACTATTACATATGCACCTTCTGAAATATTCTCTGAACTAATTTCTATATAATATGTTCCCTCTATTCCAACTTTTACATCTACTTCTTCAACATTGTTTTCCAAACTATCTGCTAATACATTATATGTAGAAGAGCCTTCAACATTAATTGGCTTTCCTGCCAATTTATTATATTTTTCATCTGCTTTATCCATATTTGCTTTAATATCATATTCTGGTTTAACAACTTTGATATAATTTGTTCCATCATCTCTTTCAAATACTGATTCATATGGAACTGATAAAATATTTTTTGCTTCTCCTGTAATAATGCTTAATTTAGCATTCATTCCAGCTCTTAATCTATTATTAGGTGTATTGATTTCTATTTTAACTTTATATGATGCATTGTTTCCACCAGTAGATGACATACCTGAATATGCTGACATACCTCCTGTTAAAGCTGATAAGTCCATTCCTCCTGTTGAAAGTGTTGCAGAACTTATTGCAACATATGTTACTTTTCCATTCAAAACTTCCTCACGTGTTGCATCTGTTTTGATTCGTACATCCATTCCTTTTTGTACGTCTGGTATATCATATTCGTCAATAAAAGCTTCGACTTCAAAAGATTGACAATTTTCTATTCTAACAATTGTAGAGCCGGTATAAGTACTTCCGCTACTAACACCGATTGCTGTTACTGTTCCACTAACTGGAGATTTAACAACAGCATTATCAATTTGTTTTTGCATTTGAGATATTTGTGCATTTAGGCTAGACATATCTCCGCCTAGTCCGCTCAATGAACTTGAAAAATCATTACCCATTAATGATGAAGAGCTTGCAGCAGTTGCTAATGCGCTTAAATTCAAATATGTTGATCTCAATGTTTCGGTAGATTTTTCTAATGCTGTTTTTTGTGCTTGTAATGCATCAACATTTCCTTTTAATTGATTATATTTAAGTTCAATTGGTGTAAACTCTGCATTTGCTGGATTATATGTGTTTCTTTGATATGTTTGTAACTCTTTTAATTTAGTATTCTCTATTATTATTGCATTATCTCTAGCTTTTTCTGCATTTCTATAATTAATTGTTGCTTTTTGAATTTCTGACACAAATTCTGGCTTAGGCACCAACTTTCCTTCTGCATCCTTACCACCCACGTATTCATCTCTTAGCACGCCTGTTGATCTATGATAATACTTATAGTACTCCGTCTCAGCTATTGTAAAATCAGTATCTGCCATATTATGATCTTCTCTAGCAGAATTATATTCTTCTTGCTTTTGGTTATATGCTTTTCTTATTGGATCAAATTTCTTAATTGCTGCATCATATGTTGGTTGATATGTATTCAACTCATTTTGAGCATTATTAAGTTGGTTCTTAACATTGTCTAGCGAACTATTACTTTGCTCATATGCTTTCTTTGCTTCTTCAACAGATTCTTTTGCAACTTTAGTTACACCTTCATCAAGTCCCTTATTCATTGCACCAGATGACAATCCAGATAGACCTGATAAACCAGATGTGCTTGATTTTAATTGGCTTAATGTGCTTTTTAGTGCATCAGTATTAAAGGTGCATATTACATCACCTGTATTAATAACATCGCCTTCTTTTACATTAACTGTCTCAACAGTCATTCCTGTCATCGTTGATTCGCTCACATCTTTGGTATCAACTGATTTAACAGAACCTGTAGCACTAATGCTTGTTGCAATATCTCTTCTTTCAACTTTAGACAATTGTTCTACTTCCGGAATAATAGATGCGTTCTTAACAATTATTCTAAAAATCACATACAAAATAATAAGTAAAAACAAAAGATATCTTTTCTTAAATATTTTTCTTTTTACTTTTGCTTTTACTTTTTTGTTTTTCTTTTTTCTTTCTTTAACTGGCTTACTATCTTCTTTTACTGCTTTATCTTTATCTTCATCTTTAATTACATCAACATTTTCAACTTTCTCTTCAGCCACTTTGTCTTTTGATTCGTCTGCCTTCTTCAAATTACTCTCCTATATATTATTTTAATAATTCTTTTAAATATTCTTTATTTTTTTCTATATCCAAACATGTATCAATATTTACTACATGTATATTTGGATATTTATATTTAATCTCATCAGCTAATTGTAAATAAGCTTCTTGTTGATCTATGCTACTGCTTTTATTAAACTTTGCTGTTCTGAAAACAGCTTTACCTGGTCTGTTTAATCTTCTTTCAAAATCATCTGTATCACTCAAATATAAAGTAATATAATAAATATCAAAATCCATATGAGCCAATTCATCTAATAATCTATCAAATACATCTGTAAATGTATATTCTTTAAAGCCTAATCTACAATAGATTTCTTCAGTAAAGAACGTTCTATCGAATAATAGATTTATACTCATATTTTCCAAACTCTTAATATATGTAAGAAGCGCATTATACATTTGTTCAGATTTAGCTTTTCCTGTTGGACTTTGATCAGATGTTCCATATAATCTATATAGATTTGTATATGGTATTGAAAATCTTAAAAAATCTGTAAATGTCGTTTTACCAGCTCCTTGTGGTCCTTCTACTACTATAATCTTAGAATTTGCCATTTTAAATACTTCCTTTCACTCATTTTATAAAGAAATCACTATGTCATTTCATTCAATAATACTATTTTATTGAATTTTATTCCCATACTCATCTCTATCTGTGCCTAAATTTCTATATTTTTTTAAGACATGATACATATCTGGTCCAAGTCCACGTCCTTCATCATTAAGGATTATTAGAAGAGAATAACTTCTATACATATCAACCAACAGCTCAACTTGTGATACAACTCTTTTCATACCAATTGCTTCATCTCTAGAAATTCTTGGTTCAATTTGGCTCACATTATGTCCAATTTGTGGTGCTTTGCTTCCCTGAATTACATCCTCAATAGATACTTGCTGTCCATATCTAGCAATTAATCTATCAAACTCTTTAAATGAACACTCTAACCTTCTTTTCATTAAATTATAATCAGCTTTAGCAAGAGGATGTTCATATTCATATCTCCAACACCATTTTTCTCGTGGTTTTCCATTATTATATAAATACAAACGTTCTGTATTTGTGTCTAACCTATAAAATGTAAAATCTTCCAAAAATTCACATATGCATGTAAGGATATCCAATTTTCCAACTCTAGAGACATATGTTCCAGTGTGATATATTGGATTTTTAGCATCTTTCCTATACCAACTCAGCAATATTTTACAAGCCTCTGCTTCACCTTTTTCTTGTTCGGCTCTACGCTGACTACTTAATTTATAATTTCTATCTTCTACAGATTCGCTCATAAAGCTATCTATTAGAGCTCTTCTATTTTCTTCTGTCATTTCAACAACCTCTTTACATCGTACCTCTATAAATTATAAAAATATAATTTATAATTCAATCTTTAGTAAAGCAAAAAAATCATGAGTAAAATCGTTTAATATGATTATATACACTTAAATGTAACCACATCTTATGTTTTTCAATATTTTCCCTAACCATTGTTCCACTGATTGGATACTTTATCCTTGATTTATCCACTTGTCTATCTTCAATATTTAAATATTCAGCTACACATTTACCATATGGCTCGCTGCTATAAAAAGTAGTCGGATGAATATCTTTAATAATATTTGATAAATATTTCATTTGAATCTCAACACTGTCTTTATCTAGTCCATATTGACCTGGTGGGTTTAATCCATATAGAATATGTACTTCTGGATATAAGTCTTTAATCCACTTTGCTCTTGTTTTGACATCTACCGAAATTACGTCTGTTTCATAAACAACAACATAAAATTCGTCACATTCTGCTAATGCTGTTTCAATTAAATATTGATGCCCTTTATGAAACGGAGCAAATTTACCTATAGTAAAGCCTACTTTTTTCATCTTACTCTCTTTTCATTAAAATAAAATCCATCATTAATTATTATATTTCCTTAGTAATCCTTCATAAATCACGTTTTCATGATTTTCTTTTTCAAATTCACTAAAATTTTGAGGTCTAACTAATTCAGGCAATGAGTTTTCTATTTGAGCTTGATCGAATAAATATTTAATGAATTCTGCACAATAGAAATAATTATGCTTTGTGCGCTTTATACCAAGTGGTATAACAAATAGTCCTAATACATTAAATTTATATATGCGACGCTCTCTCTTTATCTTTACAATATTCTTTTTCAAACTATGATATTGATCGTCTGTAACCTCTATCTCTATTATTTTAGCTTTTGTTTTTTTAAATCTTTTAAAAGTTCTTTTATTTACAGCTTCGTGCACAAATCCACCAATAAATGGATTCTTGGGATTTAACCTTCCAAAGCTGTACATATGTCTCAATCCTTTATCTAAAGAAAGTGAAACATGTGCATATTCATCTCTTGAATAAAATCTAACTAGTCTTGACAATGCTGTCCCAGTATTAGTTAGCACAATATATGCTTTTTCCACTCTTGTATATATCCTCTCGCTTTAATTCTTATATATCATCATCTTTTATTATAGATTTTTTATTATTTTTTACATTATCTTCTTTTTTATCTAAAGAAATCTCGCTAATTAAATTGCTTGCAATATATTTTGAAAGATTGAAATCTCTATAATGCATGTCTCCTATGGTGTAATCATTAACATGTTTTAAATATTTAATTAATTCAGATCTATTTTTTGTGTAATATACATCTTGAGAGTTTTTTTCATCTACTATTCTTAACATTGGTCTAATTGCATCTGTTCCTGTATATTCTACTAAATACTCTAAATCAATTTTTCCAGTTGAATAATATCTTGCTACATTTTTGCTTGCAACTATATATTCAAAATTACAAATATTCATAATCAAATATACTGAAAAAATAGCTATAAAATAATACTTACTTAATTTAATTCCTTCATTTGTAATATACATTGCTGTTGGAATAATTAAGATTAATTCTTCTAATAATGCACTTATTACAATCATTCTATGAATGGTATATCCAAATTCATCTACACAGAAATACATCTTAAGTGCTGAGCACATTAATATTATAAATGTAAATACTATCATAATTGTATTCATAATCCTAATGTATGATACTTCTGTATTGTCTTCATTATGTTTCTTAGCTATAGATACAATAATCAATATTAGATTTAATAAACTAATTCCTATTAATTGGAAAAAGCCTTCTCTAGCATATTTAGAATACTCAATTATTCCACTTGGGAAAAAAATTGCCTTAAATTGTACAATTACAAAAACTAAATATAATATATTTAATCCTGCCATAATCATTTTAAGTGTTATTATATCTGTTTTTGGCTTCTCAACATGTGGTTTTTCTTCAATTTTATACACACAACAATATGTATAAAAGAAACTTGATATATAAATATATAATATAAATGCTACTATTGCTCTTAATAGCAATCTCCATATTCTAATACTTTTCAAAAAGTCAAATATTGCATCTATTATTTTTCCAAAAATTCTTGCAAAATCATCATCAGCACTTGCTAAAATAACACCAACTATAAATACTACCAAAATTGTCATAATAATTGGTAATATTAATCTTTTTTTAGATTTTTTTCCTGCTTTTTTATTTTCTTCTTCAATTGCTTTGTTTTGTCTTATTGCGCTTTTTATCCCTTTTGTAGAATCACTTATTTGATCTAATGGAATAAATATCATTTCAAAACATCTAAATATAGATGCTAGATTAAATGAAAATTTTCCACTAATCATCCATTGTATCATAAATAATGTTAAGAATGGTATAACAATTAAATTCCATCTGTTAAAAAATCTATTGTAATAAATAAAATATGTTGCAGCTAAAATAAAAATTGGTATTACTAAATACTTTGCCTTTTCGCTTTTTACTCTATTGAATTTTTTTAGAAGATATATTAATCCAAGCACAAACAATACTACATATATAAAAAAATTCAATCCTAATGATAAACCTTCAAACCAAAATATAAGTGGAGCTAAAATGCTTAAAAATAATGAAATCCATAATATACTTGTCATATCTTTTGTCCTTTCTAAATTATTTTTTTATAACTTTAACTTTTTCAATTATATTGTTCTTAACTTTTTCAACCTTATAATACATCTTTTCTGTTTCAAGTGTACACTTTTCTCCATCTTCTGGAATTCTACCCAACTTATCAATTATGAAGCCTGATAATGTATCATATTCGCCTTGCTCAATTTCTGTATCTAAAATTTTTTCAACTTCATATAGATGAATACTTCCTTTAAATCTGTAGGTATTACTATTAACTCTCTCATATTTCTTTTCAACTACATCATATTCATCATATATTTCACCAACAATTTCTTCAATGATATCTTCCATTGTAATCAAACCAGATGTTCCACCAAACTCATCAAGAACAATTGCCATTTGAATTTTTCTTTTTCGCAATTCTTCAAATATTTCATTTATTGGCTTAGTTTCTGATACAAAGAAAACATCTTTCATAAGATTTTTAACTTTTGTATTTTTATTTAACTCAGAAACTATTATATCTTTAACATAAACAATTCCCTTTATTTGATCAATTGTTTCATCATACACTGGAATTCTACTATATGTTATATTGTTTGAAATTTCTGTTATAAATTGATTTATTGTTAAATTATAATCTAATGCATATATTTCATTTCGAGGAACCATGACACTAAATGCTTCTTTATCATCAAACTCAAAAACATTATCAATCATTTTACCTTCTGTTTTATCAATAGTGCCTTTTTGCTCTCCCACATCGGTCATCATTCTAATTTCTTCCTCTGTTACAACCTCTTCTTGCTCTTCAGATACCCCAAATATCTTTGATACAACATTAGTTGACCATGTTAAAAACTTTACAAATGGCCTCATTATTGTAGATACAGCACTTATTATTCCTATAGATGAAAATGCTATTTTTTCATAGTGTTTCATAGCTATTCTTTTTGGAACTAGTTCGCCAAAAATCAAAGTAAAATATGACAATATAACGGTTATTATTACAATTGATATGTTATTCCATATTTGTAATGAAAAGAATGGAAAAGCATTATTCAAAAGCGGAGATAATCTACTTGCATATGTATCTGCTGCATATGCACTTGATAAAAAGCCTGCAAGCGTTATCCCAATTTGAATTGTAGATAAAAATTCACTTGGGCTCTTTATCATTTTATAAATTCTCTTTGATTTCTTATCACCTTTCTTTGCTTGCAATTCAATTTTCATGTCATTTAATGAGATAAAAGCAATTTCACACGATGCAAAAAAGGCATTAATTAAAATTAATACTATTAATAAAACCGTTTGTCCCATAAAATAGATTTATTATCCTCTCTTTTGTGTTCTATCTAGAATAAACTATTCTTCCTCCAACGACTGTATATGCTACTTGTCCTGTTAGTTCTTTGCCAATCCATGGAGAGTTTTTAGATTTTGATACTATACTTTCTTTGGTATATAAATAAGTTACATCTGGATCAAATATTGTTAAATCTGCTAAATATCCTTCTTTTATTGCTCCTCTCGTTGCTAGCCCTAATAATTTTGCTGGATTATATGAATATAAACGAACCATATCCAAATAGTTCAATAACCCTGGCTTAATTAGGTTTGTTATGGTTGCTGCTAAAGATGTTTCAAATCCTATTATTCCATTAGGAGCTGTTGCTAGACCTTTGGCTTTTTCTTCCTCAGTGTGAGGAGCGTGGTCTGTGATTATAGCATCAATTGTTCCATCTTGCAACCCCCTGATTATTGCTAATCTATCTTTTTCTTCTCTTAATGGTGGGTTCATTTTTGCATTAACTCCGCTATTTAACACTTCTTCAACATTAAAACTAAAATGATGTGTACATGCTTCGGCTGTTATATGAACTCCTCTTGCTTTAGCAGCTCTAACCATATTTACAGATGTTTCTGTACTAATATGACATAAATGTGTATGTAGATTATTTGTTTCAGCTATAACTATATCTCTTGCTGCCATAATTTCTTCTGATTCTGGGTATACTGGCTCAACTCCTAGTTGTTCTTGAACTTTACCAACATTAACTGCACCTTTGTATAAACATTTTTCTTCACAATGTTCTGCAATAAAACTTCCGGCAGCATTTGCTTTAAACATTGCTTCTCTAAACAATGCACTATTTACAACTGGTTGTCCATCATCTGAAAAAGCTATAGCTCCAGCTTCTAATTGTTTTTGAAAATCTACTAGCTCTTCACCTTTTTCTCCAACAGTAACACTTGAATATGGAAAAATATTACACAAGTTTACTTCTCTTGCTCTATCTAAAATATATTTCAATGTTTCAGGATTATCTGGTGTAGGTTTTGTATTAGGCATAGGACATATACTAGTATATCCTCCTTTTACAGCACTCTTTGATCCAGTCTCAATTGTTTCCTTGTGTTCACCACCTGGTTCTCTTAAATGACAATGCATATCAATCATTCCTGGCATAATATACAAACCAGTACAATCGATTATCTCATGACCTTCTTCTGGAATATTGTCATCAATTTTAACAATTTCTTCATCTTCTACCAAAATATCTTTCTTTTCATTCATATTACTTGCATAATCAATAACCGTGCCATTTTTAAACAATTTTCCCATATAAAAACCTCTCTTTCTTTTCTCCGAAATTGTATCATCTTTTACTCAAATACTCAATATTTCAAATGTGAATTTCGTATGTCCAAAATGACACTATTCATCATTTTTTGATTGTTCAGCTAGTTCCTTTTTTTGTTTATTCTTTTTTTCTATTCTATTAGCTATGATAAATAATGCAAACACACCGCATAGTGTAATAAAGATTTTCTTAGCTCTTGCGTTTGATTTAGTTGTTATATTTCCTGTAGTCAATGAAACTGATTTATTTGACAATGAGAATTTCTCATCTACAAACTTAAAGTCCGCCACTACTGATTCTCCTGGATTCATTGAACCATTTACATAGATTTCAATAATTCCTTTAGGTGTAATAGAATAACTTCCATTATATCCAGAAAGTTGAAGTTTTACATTATCATAATCAAATTTATAAAATGTTTTTAGAGTAATTTTAATAAATTTTGGAGCTAGTTCTTCTAAATTAGGAATTAGTATAAAATTAGATATTTGAGAATCTTCATATTCATATACAAAATTAGTTATTTCATATTCTAATTCATACTCATGTCTTCCATACTCTCCAATTCCCCAACAAAGCTCTATACCAGCAGATGTCTTATTTATTCCACATGTATTCTTTTTTTCCATTTGAGATATAGAAGAATCCCATTGAGATACTTCTTGATATTTATTTCCATTTTCTTTAACTGTAAAATTTTTTATCTCTGAAGTTTCCAAATTATTATATTGTTTAAAAAGCTCCGTCCCAGAGGAAATATCGGCATCCCATTTTTCAACAACTTTAGCCGTACCATCTTTACCGATATCTATATCCATAGTAATACTATATATAGCATCTTCTATTGCAAATACTTTATTTGGTATTATACAAAATAATCCACAAATAGCTATAACTAGAATTGTATACAAAATAATTCTTTTATTCATATTTTTTCTCCTAAATAAAAATTATCTTCTTCCACCTGATGGAGTTGAACTATTATCATTTGATGCGCTAGAATCTCTATTTCCAGCTGTTCCACCGCCTCTTGGCATACCGTGAGATTCACGATGTGGTCGGCTAGATCGTTCGTCCATTTTGCGTCTAGCACTTCTTGATGATCTCATTGGACCATAATCTCTATATGTAGTTGGTCTATGAATTCTATGTCTTCTATTTGGTTCTTCTTTTATAATTATAGTTTTATTTTTTTCTTCAATTTTCTCCTCTTTATACTCTTTTTCAGCATCTTCCTTCATACTTGAACGAATATAAAAAACAAATGCGACTATTATAACTATTATTCCAACATACCACATATCTAATCCCCTTTACACATTACCAAATATTACATATGAATAATAAATAACAAATATTGTTAAGAAAACTATACCTTCAAGCTTACCAATCTTTTTATCTTTAAATGAAAAAGCAAATAATAAAGTAGCTGCAACAAGCATTACAAACATATCAACAAGATTTAATGTATAATCCACTATTCCGCCAAACATTGCTACTGGCAGTCCAACAACAATACAAATGTTGAATATGTTACTACCCACTACATTTCCAATCGCTATATCGTATTCACCTTTTCTAGTAGCTGTCACTGATGTAACTAATTCTGGAAGTGATGTTCCTAAAGCTATAATTGTTAATGATATCATTCTTTCAGTCACACCAAGTGTTGTAGCAATTTTAGATGCTGACTCAACCACAAAATCACTTCCTAAAACAATTCCAATTATTCCTATTATCGTGAAAAAAATAGATTTTTTCATACTTAAATTCTTGTCTTCAACTTCTTGGTTAACATCCACTTTTTTTCTCATCATTGAAATTAAGTAATATAAAAAGACCATAAAGAATAGTATTAATACTATTCCATCTCCCCTAGTAAAAGCATCTTTTCCACCATCAAAAATATGGTCAAATAATAATACTGAAAATAGTGTTGATAATAGAATCATAATTGGCAATTCTTTTTTTACAGTATTGTTTTTTACGTTTAAAAAGTGAAATAAAGCAGACACTCCCAATATCAGTAAAATATTCAAAATATTACTACCTATTACGTTTCCTAAAACAATATCACCACTACCATTTAGTAATGATTTTACACTTACAGCAAATTCTGGCGCTGATGTTCCAAAAGCCACTATTGTAAGACCAATTAACATCTTAGATACCTTAAAGTTTAATGCTATTCCAGATGCACCATCTACAAATAAATCTGCTCCTTTTATTAAAATAACAAATCCTACAACAAGTATTAATATATTTACAAAAATCATTTCTTCCTCCTAAAAAATCGACAATTGAGCTTCGCTATTTTTATCTTCTATTTTCCAATTAATTGGTGAAACTCCATTTTTTTCTAAAAAATCATTTGCTAATTTAAAATGGTTATTTCCAAAGAAACCATTTCTTGCAGAAAATGGGCTTGGATGAACAGACTCAAGCACCATATGTTTGGGATTATTTAATAAGCCTGCTTTAGTTTTTGCATAATTTCCCCATAGCATAAAAACTATAGGGTTTGGTATTTCATTTAGTTCCGTAATAATTCTGTCCGTAAAAATTTCCCAACCTTTCCCTTTGTGAGATGCTGGTTTATCTTTTTCCACTGTCAAAACAGTATTTAATAATAATACTCCTTGCTTAGCCCAATTAAGCAAATATCCATGATTTGGAATATCATATCCAAATTCTAAATTAATCTCTTTATATATATTTTTTAGTGATGGCGGAATTTTAATCCCATAGTTTACTGAAAATGCAAGACCGTGTGCTTCGCCCTCTCCATGATATGGATCTTGACCCAAGATTACTACCTTTACCTTATCTAGTGAAGTAATTTTAAATGCCTCAAATATATTATCTTTTGAAGGAAAAATAGTTTTTGTTTTATATTCTTCGTTAACAAATTCTATCAAATCCTTATAATAATCTTTTTTACTTTCTTCCTTAACTATATCTTCAAATTCTAGCATTTTGTCTCCCTATTTTTTGCATCTTTAGTTTTAAATTTAACCTTAATTGGATAGTGATCAGAATAATCACTTTGAATTGTTTCACAATTTATTAATTCAAGATTGTTTGAATAAAAAAATGTATCTATACATCCAGAACCAATTTTTGAACGCCATGTAATATCATTATTATCTAATTTTTTCAATTTCTTTTGGATAATATCATACTCTATAATATCTTCGTTTGGAGAAAACTCATACTTATGCTCGCCTACTTTTATTATTCCAATATTAAAATCCCCACCTACTATAATATAATCATTTTTATCAAGCTTTTTAATTATATCAATAATCATTTTTGCAGCTAAAACTCTTTCATCTTCATATACTGAAAAGTGTGTAGTAAAAATATGGAATATTTTATCTTTTATGCATATTTTATTATATAATAAGCCTTTTCTTTCATTAGTGATATTAACTCTCTTAAATGGATAATTAGTAAATCCTAAGATTGGATATTTAGAAATTGTACCATTACCATAATATCCATCCTTAAATTCATAATTAATCCCCGCACTATAAAAACCATTTCCTGATTCATCGCATAATTGTGCTAATTGGTTCTCGTTAATCCCACTGCGGCGATTATAAAAATCAATTTCTTGTATTAAAGCAACGTCTACATTAGCATCTTTTATCAATTGTGCTTGTCTACTAATATCTTTCTTATTGTCCATACCAATACCATGACAGATATTATATGAAAGTAAACTAATATCCATAAAAACCTCCAATTACTTATTATCAGAAACTTTTCCCACTAATTGACTACTCATACTTTCTATATCAAGAATTCTATATTTTGAAAAAGAATACTCATTATTGTTTTTGATTTTAATAGTTGTTTTAAAACAATCGCTATTTTCATCTTCTCCAAAGCTATATAGGTATTCTATTTCTTTATGTCCATCTTTTTCTTCAATTTTATTGATTTTTACTATGTTCGCAGATTTTGAATTCTTATCCGAATCCATAATATATGAACTTTTACTACTATCATATTTATATAAATATGCATCAATATAATTTGCTTTTTCATCTCCAAATAATTCTTTATATGCAAGCTCAACAATTGATTTTGGAATTTCATTAGTTCCATTTCCAGTAGCATTGTTACGAACAGATTCTATTGCTATATATAATTTAATTTTATTTTTTTCATTTTCTGTGTTTATCATAGCAGCGTGTTGTAATATAAAATCTATCGCCTTATCATTGTTAATTAATTGTTCGGATACTCCTTCAGAACTTAATACATTTGTATACTCTTTAGCCTTCTCAGTCGCATTGCTTTGGATTTCTTGAGGTTCAGTATTAGAAGTTTCTTTTAGGGTATTTTCAACTGGCATAATATCTTCCCCCGTAGAAACATCACGATTATTGGCAATCTCGACTTGAGAATTTTCCTTTTTTATAAATCTTTTTATTAAAATGAATGATGCAATAATTAAGATTAATATAAAAATAACAATTAGTACTTTTTTCTTATTCATTATTTTTCTTACCCTTACTATGCTTAATTGAATTAGCAGAAATTGGCTCTATATCTATAAAGCGAATTTCTTTATTCTTATTCTTTAAATGATTTTTTATTGTCTTTTCTATTTGTAAATATTCTTTAATTGTCATTTTTTCATCTGGTATAACTTTTAAAGAAACATGATAATAGTTGTACATTTTAATAATTCTTACATTTTTAAAGTCAATTTCTTTAAATTTATTTAATTCATAAATAACTTCTTTTTTGATCTCATCATTTTCTTCAGTATTGGTCAAAATAGATCTTATATTTGAAATAATCATTTTTATTGATGTATAAAAAACATATAGTGCCATCCCCAAACTTCCGATTTTATCTATATTAATGGTTGCTGTACCAATTCTATTTTGAATACTAACTAAAATAGATATTGCTAAAACAACACATGTAGATATAAAATCGGCACCTGATTCTATTGAAGATTCAATCATCATTTCACTTTTAAAAAATTTGCCATAATAATGTAATAAATATACAACTACTGATTTCAACAATAGTATAATAATTAGTACTATATATATTTTATAATTAGGGTTAAAATTGGTCTCCAAAAAGAAAAATTGATATAAAATAAATACACCAATTAAGAATAATAGAATTCCGGTAAATAAATTGGCTAAACAATATGCTTGCCCATATCCAAATGGATAATTTTTATTGGCTCTTCTTTTTCCAATTCGATTTGCTATCAAACTTGTTATGTCTGTTATAAAATCAGTAAATGATTGAATTGAGTCAGCAATCAATGTTGAAAAAGAAAATAAAATTCCTGTTATAATTTTTATAATAGCTACTATGAAGTTTAAAATCATAGTGATAATTATAATTGTGTCTTCTTTCATTTAAGTAAATTTAGCCTCCTGGAAATAGTTATTTATATATTTTTTTCAAATGCTTATTATACTTTTCTTTTAAATAATATAGCAGATATGATAAACCAAATGCTCCGCCAATAATTACGGTAAACCAAATAATTGATGCATACCATGGATTATCTCTTATTTCTAAAAATGGATATGGCCCAACTAGTTTACCAATTCCATTTAGTATTAACGCTACAATTGCATATGCTAGCGTATAAGTCATCCCTACTATAATATCTTTCTTCTCAAATGAATAATCTTCAAAAAATATAAATGATATCAATGCTATCAATGGGCACAAAGTGTGATAATAAAACATTGAACCTGTAAACATATATAATTTATAATTAAAATCAAACATTGGAACTAATATTAATAATACCACCATAAAGGTTATCACAAGTGATAATACAGCAATATATTTTAATAATTTCAACCACTTAGGTACTCTTTCTTCAATAGTTATGAAGTATAAATAAAGTAGCTCTACAAATATCGCTATCAAATTGCTTTGTTGTGTGTAATACTTTATATCAAATTTGCCCAATAGTTTTATTGTTTCAATAAATCCTATCATTCCCATAAATACTAATATCATATTTAGTATTATAGAGATAGTTTTATTTAATTCCATTCTTTTCTTTTGTTTTTTTCTCATATTTTTTCCTATAATCCAAAAATACCTTTTTTATTATATCATAGAATTGAAAATGTATATATTTATTTTATAAAAAAAAGAAAAAGTGACATTTAAAAGCCACTTTTAAAAAACTAATCTCTTTATTTTTGAAATATCAATATTATAAATATTTTTATAAATATCCTTACAATTTAATGCTGTAATTTTATCTTTTTCCACATCTAATTTTTCAAGAACTTCATTTACTGATTCGGCATTAGGCCCTTCAATTTCCATATAGGATGGTATCATAGGCCAAGAATCAATATCAATTTCGACATCATTTAATCTATATTGAATTCTATTATTCTCTTGATAACCTTTTGCAAAATACCCTAATTGATTTAAAAACAAATTTGCTTCATCAAAATTATCTACCTTAAATTCAATTTCTTTTGTACCATCTATTGTATTTTTTTCTATATCTTTAATAGCCAAAGTAGTTTCATATCCATTTGTTCTCAAACGTATCCATTTTCCTTCTTGAGGCGGATTAAAATCATATACATATCTTCTTTGATTATATTCACCTACTTTAGTAGCTCCTAATTGTTCAATTCTTTTTATCATTTCTTCTATATCAACTTCCAAAACCCTAATTTCATATTCTGTTTTCATCACTTATCCCTCCAAATTTTTAAGAAAAAAATCTGCGGTGATTATACAACCACCGCAAGTTTTTTGCAACACTTAAATGGAATGCAAGAAAATTGCTAATGCAACTCCTCCTACAAACCCTATTGTTGATGCCAGAATTGCTGCCCAATCAGGCAGTTCTGAATACGTACATATTCCCAGCACTTCGAGCATCATCCGAATTCTTCTTGTTGCCGGGTTAAACTTTTGTTTTTTCATTTTTTATCCCTCCTATTTATTTTACATAGAGGGATGTTGAATCCCTCTACATAGCTATTAAAGCGATTCAACACAAAAAATATTCATTTATTATCATAAACCGATTTTATGTAAATGTCAAATTCCGTATTATTTTATGCCTTTGAATATATAAAAAAACTTGCTTATATAAATACAAGCAAGTTTTGATTTGGAGCCACCAATGAGAATCGAACTCACGACCTACAGGTTACGAATCTGTTGCTCTACCAACTGAGCTATAGTGGCA
>AUXO015809518.1_pt1 | contig 26201 bp, 37 predicted proteins | sample 768731 | NCBI WGS metagenome assembly AUXO01 (sample SAMN02715735, study PRJNA202380) | gut metagenome | biome: sheep rumen | host: Ovis aries | place: New Zealand: Palmerston North | reverse complement strand
GATAGTAAAAAGATTAAAGTATAGTATTGGATGAATAAAAATAACGATAAATAATTTAGGAGGCTATTATACATGGCAAGTATTTTAGACCGTTATGGTATTAAAGAGGTTGCGGACGTTACTTTCTATAAGATTAATAGTGATGGTACCCGTGGTGACCCCGTTTTGTACCTTGATACATTAAAGGTTTCTACTATCGAGCAGACAGCTGAATCCGTTGACGCTCGTGGTGGTAAGGGCAATCCTAAGCTTGTAACCTGGGACTATGGTAAGGAGATTACAGTATCTATTGAAGATGCTCTGTTCTCTTCAAAATCCATGGCTATCATGTTTGGTGATGGTACAGTATCTCAGGGTACACAGCTTATTCAAAAGACTGCCGTTATTCGTATGGGTAAGGCCAGCGAAGGTAAGGTAAAGACAGTTAATGACTATATTACTGCTGATATTTATGATGCTAATGAGGGTAGTAAGCGTGTAAAGCTTTACATTGGTTCTGAGAATACTGCTCCTACTGGCGAAGTTCTCTTAACAAATCAGATTGCGTTTACCGGTCCGAATAGTGTTGCTTCTAAGCTCTATGATGAAGATGGCACAGTTCTTGACGAAGCGTTTACTCTTGCTGACTTGAAGGCTCTGTATAGCACAGGTCAGACCGCCACTGGTACTGAATATGATGGTCATAAGTTCATGTTCACATATTGGGTTGGCACTATTGGTAAGCAGATTGTTGTTTCTGGCGATACATTCCCTGGCACCTACTATGTACAGGGCGATACTTATGCTCGTTCTGACGTTGACGGTTCCGACCAGTTCTTCCAGTTCATTATTCCTAAGGCAAAGATGACTTCTGAGAATACAATTACTCTGGAAGCTGAAGGTGACCCTGCTGTATTTAATATGAATCTTACTGTTCTTCGTCCAGAAGATGGCGATATGATGAAGCTCATCCAGTATGACCTTACAGCGCCCGTCTAAGTAGAATAAGATTTAAGGAAATTGAGAAGGTGGAGGAGGAATTCTCCACCTTTTCTTTTTAAAGGAGTAATATATGGCACTAAATGAATTTGGAATTAAAGAATTATACGATGTAAGCTTAAAAGCTACTTATCCTATAGAGATTGGTGGGAGACAAATAGAAGAAGGAGAAACTATTTGTTTCTTTGATAATATATAGATTTCAAATTTTCAAGAGATTAAAAGTTATGTAACTGCGCATGGCGGTTTTGATGATCGCGCGCATGTATGGTGGGAAACCACAAGAGAAGTAAATTTTGTAATGGAGAGAGGAATCTTTTCTAAAACATAGTTTGCACTTTTAAGCAATTCTAAGTTAATTAATATTACAGAAGGCGAAAAGATTTTAGTTCCAATTAGAGAAGAAGTAGAAGTAGATGAAAGTGGTTATTTTTATGCTTCTGAAAAGCCAGCTGGTAAATTTTTTGTTTATAATATTTCTACTGGGGAAAGAGTTTATCCAATTAAAATTAGTGATAAAAAATATTAGCTTAGATTACCATATACAGAGTTACTTTTAGATTATAATTATGAATATGAAAATGGCGGAAGTGTTGTAAATATTGGCTAGAGATTAATAAAGGGATATTTACGACTCGAAGGAAGAACAAAGATTAAGGATGACGTAACAGGTCAAGTGCATACGGGGATAATAATTGTTCCCAAATTAAAGTTAATGTCTGACTTATCTATGAGTTTAGGAGAGAAGGCGAATCCCATGGTGGGAAGAATTCAAGCGAAAATTATCCCAGAGGATAGTCGCACGAATTCTAGAGTTATAGAGATGTACTTCCTTAACGATGATATAGATAGTGATATGTAAATTAAGTCGGCATTAACTTTAGGGTTAATGTCGATTTTTATTTTGTGAGGTATAGAAAAGGTATGAGTGGACAAAGATATAGTGTAACTATTGATGTTGGTGCTGATATTAGTTCTGCTAAAAGTGCCGCGCAATAGTTAAAAAATGTTTTTGAAGGTATAGGTTTAGGTGCTGGTCAATCTTCTAGAATATCTGGAATGTTTAAGGATTTGGATAAAGCACTTGATGAGGTAGCAAGACGAAGCTCAACTGCTTTAACTTCTATTGGTGAAGCAAAAGGATTAGATAAGGCAAAAGAACGAGTTACTTCTATTATTAACGCTATTAACGGTGAATTCGCTAAAATGGGAAAACTCGGAGATACCGATTTAGTTAAAAATTTTGGCGATTTAACTCGTAGAGTAAATGATGCTAGTAAGGCTATAAAAACTTATAATTCTACAATTGGTAGTTTAAGTAAAGGGCATGTTGCTGCAAAAAGTAGGGCAAGTGAATTAGGATAGGAATTAGCAGAATAGACCAAATATTATGAATAGTTATAGAGAATAAGAGATAAATTTAAAGGTTCAAGTGATAAGGATATATCAGAAGCTTTAGCTAAAAGACAGTCTACAGCGAAAGGTTTAGCTACTCGTCGTCAAAATGAATTAGAAAGTTTTGTAAAGGCGCGTGGTGGTAGAATAAATGTTGATAAAACTGTAGATAAAGGATGGCGTAAATCCTTTGAATCAAAAGCTAGCGCCGAGGATGTGGAAACTTTAAATAAATTAGTTACTGCAGCATAGAACGCTTCTAATGCTTTTAAAACAGCTTAGGAAAATTATCAAAATTTTTCTAATGCTATGTCTAATTTTAAAGGTTAGAAAAATTTTGATGAATTAACAAAAAGCGCGCGGGAAGCTGCGGATGAATTAAAAAAATTTGAAAGTGGAACTTTAAGTACAGAAGCTTTTAATAAATTAAAATCAGCATTAGAATAGGCATTTGGTCCAGAAGTAACCGCGGGAATTCAAAACAGTGCTACTGCTGTTGAAGAATTTTAGGAAAGAATTAATCAAATTTCTGCTAAAGAATTAGATGAATTTCGTAAGAAAGTACCAGAAATAGATAATTTATTAAATTAGTTAGCTAATACTGGCGAGGAAATGGGAGAAAAAGTTAAGAAGGGCACAGAATCTTTTTATAATATGAAAGAAGCTGCTTCTGACGTTGAATATCTATCTAATCGTCTAAAATACTTCTTTTCTCTTGCTGGCGGGTTTAATTTGATGCGTCGGGCGATTCGGTCGGCGGTAACTACTACAAAAGAATTAGATGCAGTTATGACCTAGACAGCAGTTGTGTCTAATTATACTGTAAAAGATATGTGGAAAACTCTTCCGCAATATAGTAAAGAAGCTAAAAAATTGGGCGTAGCTATAAAAGACGTATATAGTGCTCAAACCTTATATGTATAGCAAGGCCTTGACATGAATAGTGCCATGGATATTGGTGTTGAAACCATGAAAATGGCACGTGTTGCTAATATTGGTGCGGAAGAAGCTACTAATTCCATGACCGCGGCACTTCGTGGCTTTAATATGGAATTAACAGAAAGAAGCGCAAAACGTGTTAATGATGTTTATTCAAAACTTGCTCAAAATACTGCTTCTAATACGCAAGAAATTTCAACTGCTATGACAAAGACCGCGGCGCTTGCTAATAGTGCTAATATGTCTTTTGAAAATACTGCTGCTTTTTTGGCAACAATTATTGAAAGTACTCGTGAAGGTGCTGAAACAGCTGGTACTGCATTAAAAACTGTTATTGCACGTTTTACTGAGGTTAAAAAATTATATAGTACAGGAGAACTTCTTGGAACAGATGAAGAAGGTCAAGAGGTGGATGTAAATAAGATTTCTAAGGCTCTTCGTACTGCTGGTATTAATATGAATGAATTCTTTACTGGCGCGAAGGGATTAGATGAAATCTTTATGGAATTAGGTAGTAAATGGGATAGTCTTACTACTGTACAATAGAGATATATTGCTACAATGGCCGCCGGTAGCCGCCAGCAATCACGTTTCTTAGCTTTAATGCAAAATTATAACCGTACGGTTGAATTAACCAATATGGCTTATAATAGTGCCGGTTCTGGCCAAGAATAGTTTAATAAAACATTAGAATCATTAGATGCAAAAGTAAATAGATTTAAAAATGCTTGGGATACTTTTGTAATGAGCCTTGCTAATAGTAATGCTATAAAAGGTATTGTAGATCTTGGTACTGGAATATTAGATTTATTAAATAATTTAATTGATAAGATCTCTGGTGGTAATGGTTTAATAAAATCTATTTTAAGTATTGGGGCAGCTATTGGTGTTTTTAAAGGCGCTCGTGCTATATTCAAAGGTTTTATGGGCGATTTTAGGGCACTTATTACTGGAACTCCAAAAACTAATACTGGTGGGATAATTGGGAATTTTGCTTCTAATTGGAGAAAAACTAAATAGCGTGCTTTTAACACCAAAGAAGGTTTTCGTAATATACCAGAGTTGTTTGGTTTTAGAGGTTTTAAAGGTACTAGAATAGATGCTAAAACTACTGAAGATAATATGAAAAAAGCATAGCAAGGTTATGATGCTAGTGCCAAAGAATTAGAAGATCTAAAAAAACAGACTCCAGAACAATGGGCAGAAAAAACTGATTGGGAAGCTGATAAAAGAGTCAAAAAACCAGAAACAGTAGCAAAACATCGTTAGGCTGCATATAATGACGCAGTAGAGAAAAAACAAGAAGAAGTAAAGAAAAAAGGAGACAAATTAAATGATGTAAATAAAGAGGAAGCTGAATTAGCTGATAGAGCCGCTGCTTCAATGACTAGTTACGCGGCGTCTATGTAGGCTGTTAGTGTTGCAGCTGGTGTGTTGGCTGGTGCTTTGGGTTTATTGGCTAATCATTTTAGAGAAACTGGTAATGAGGATGCAGCGAAAGCTATTGAAACAATAGCTTCTAGTCTTGGTATTCTTTCGGCTGCAGCTGGTGTTGCTGGTGTAGCTTTTAATGCTTTTGCTGTTGCAGTAAAAGTTGGTGCGGTGTCGGCAAGTGCAGCAATAACTGCTATTCCTATTATAGGTTGGATAGCCGCGATAATAACTATATTAGGTACTGCTACCGTAGCTTTTATAAAATATGGTAATAGTGCCAAAAAGAATTTAGCAGATGCCAAAAAGGCTTTAACAGATCAAGAAGCTTATTTAGCAAATATTAAAGATAAGTATAGTGAAGTTAAAGAGACTATTAGTTCATTAAAAAGTTAGGAAGAAACTATTTCAACTATGACTCGAGGAACTTTAGAATGGAGTGACGCGGTTGATAGTTTAAATAATAATATTCGTGAATTTGCAGAAAAATATCCTGATTTTATTAAAGCAATACAGTTTGATTAGACAACAGGTCATTTAACTTTAAATGACGATATGGTAGAGTCTATATTAAAAGACTATGATAAAAATATTATTTTAGCATAGTAGGAAAAAGATGCTAAAACAATTAGCGTTGCAAAAGCTTAGTTTACAAAAGATGTAGAAAATTTATCACCTAATTTTTCTAATTTTAGACTTGGTACTAAACTTTCTGAAGATGAATCTTTAGCAAAAGCAAAATTATTAAGTGAAAATTTAGAAAACTATGATGTAAATAAATATACATCCACAATGATTTAGAATCTTATTGATCATTTTTCTGCTTATAAGAAAAATGCGTATACAAAAGAAGAAAAAGAATTGATTAAAGAAATAGTTCAATCTAATTTTTGGTCTGATAATGGAGTAACTGTAGAAAAATGGTTAAAAAAAGGTGTTAATAATATAGATAGTGATGTATTTACTGATAACGCTTTACGAGAGTTTCTTAATAAGGCAAAAGATTATTATTCTTTTATAGAAGCTTATAGAAATTATGCGCCAGTTATTGAAAAAATAGCGAAGACAAATGCAGTATCTTATACTGCTGAAAAAAGTCAATATAACGGAATAGTTAATAAGGTTGCTGCTAAAAAAGGTGTAGAAGCTTATCAAAAAGTAATAGAATAGGAAATAGGTAATGTAACTTCAGAAGAAATTAGTGATTGGGCAAAAAGTAAAGGATATAAAGCTACATCACAATCTGGTATTTATGTAGATGATGAAGGTAAACAATATGATATTTCAAATTCTAAAATAGCTAAAGAAATTAAAGAATTTGCAAAAGTTCAAAGAGCAGAGGCTGCCAGTAAAGAAGCAGAAGATACTTTTCTTGCAAAAATTGCAACTGCAAATTCTGTTTTAGTTTCTGGAAAAGGTACTTTAAAAGATTATGATGCTGCAGCGAAAAACGCGGCAGACGAAGACTTAAAAGCTTTATATACAGAATATTGGAAAAGTTTTGAAGAATCTCGTAAAAAATTAGGGACTATTACTGGAGCTCAAGATGGTGAAGTTTATTCTTCTTTTGCGGATTTAAATTTATCATAGACTTAGAATTTAGCTGATTTGGCTGAAATTTGGCAATAGAAATTTGGAATAGGATAGGCCCAAAATTTATTATCAAGTTTTGATAAATTTTTAAATACAAATCCTGAAAAAACTGCGATAGATGGTTTAATTACTGTAATATAGGATATAGAATCTGGTGCTATTGATAATTTAGAAGATTTTAAAGAATCTTTAGCTATTTATGGTATAAAATTAGCAAATTTGGGAATTGATACTTCTAAACTTTTTAAAAAACCTAAAAATTTCGCGCAAGCTCAAGAAGAATTAAAAACAAATTTAGAATTTTGGAATACTGCTCGTTCTTCTACTACTTTTAGTAAAGAAGATAGAAATAAATTAATTCAAGGCGGTATGAAAAAAGAAGACTTTATTCTTACCAGCGAAGGATATATTTCTACTAAAAGTAATACTGTAACTGGTTAGTCTGCAAAAGAAAATTTAATTAAGCAAACTACAAATGAAATAAATGCCAGAAAAGAGGAGATTAACCGTTTAATTGACTTTAATGAAAGATTAGGGGAAAAAGGTTCTACCACGGTAACTAGTTCTAAAGGGACAGAGATTCCAATTAGTGAAATTTTAAATAGCGAAGATTTATCAAAAGTAGACACGTAGGCGGTATGGCAAGCTCTGTATCAACTTACAGGAGGCAATGTATATAATTAGAATAATGGAGAAACAATTTCTATTAATCAAATTGCAGAAAAAGACCTGGCTAGTTATTTACAATATTATTTAAATAATATTGGAAATATACCTGAATTAATTAAAGAAAAGGGTTCATTAGAGTTAGAATTAGAAGAAATTGAAAACAGTAAACTTCTTGATTTAGCTCCTACTATTTAGAGTGCGATTGTTGATTTAATAACAAAAGCCACCGAGAATGGTATTGATATTACTGATAATGATATAAGTTAGTTTGTTGGTGGCCGTAAGCAATTTAGTAGTGATAAAAAATACGCAGAATTTCTTAATGGCCTTGACCAATTAGACTGGGATGAAATTGATGATATTGATGATTTTACTCGAAAATTAAAAAATTTAGGTATTGAATTTGATAAAAATAGTGATGGTGCTTAGAATCTTTTCAATAGATTACAAGAAATTTATGCGACAGATACTACAACTGCTCAAAAAGTTGAAAAATAGTTATCAAAAGTAGAAAAAGCTAAAAGTGCAGCAGAAAGATTAGCTAGTGGTGAAAGAGTTTTTTCTAAAGAAGATGTAGAGAATTTAAGAGATGTTCTTGATAGTAAATTTAGAGAAAGTGATTGGAAATAGACTGGTTCAAATGAATGGCTTTATATTGGCGACCAAACAAATTCTATTTTATCTGATATAGATGGCTCTGTTTAGGCTATTGCTAGAAAAGTTATTGATACAACGGAAGTTGATGTGGAAAAAGGCCGAAAAATTAAAGAAGCTAAATACCTTCTAAATGCAAATGGGAGAGAAATGACTAATAACTCTGGTTTTATAATGACAGCTCAAGAGATATACACAGCATTAAAAAACGGTGAAGATGTTAGTCAAGAACGTATAAACGGATTGGCCAGAGCCTATGGCATGGCTGAGAAAAAAGGCGGCTATACTGGTCAAGAAGTTTTAGATTATTATAATAAATATTATGGTGAAAATGGAGAAGTATTTAATAGGAATGTTGACTATGTAAAATCACTTGGAGGAGACGGAGAATCTCTATTATATCAACTATCTGGCCAAGGTCTTTTAAATGATACTGATATTACTGATAAACAACGTTCTGAAGTTTTAACTAACAGAGTAAAAAGTCTTGGAGCCGGTGAAGAATATATGGTTCAACAAGACATTGATAAGTTTGGACCAGAAAATGATAATGTTCTTAAAGCTTTAGCTCTTGACGCGCAAAAGGCTGATAAAAATTTTGATAGTTTAACTTAGGCATATAAAGATAATGCCAGCGCTCTTAAAACTGAAAATAAAGGAACAAGAGAATATGGTGTTGCTTTAGGTAATTTAACGAAAGCAGTAAAAATTGCTTTCGGTAATAATGAAAAAATTACTGAAAAATTTGTCGATGAACATTTAGATTTATTTAAAGATTATTCAGAAGGTGTAGAAGGCGCAGATGATAAAATTCGTCAAGCTATGCTTGATGAAGGTATTATTGATGGTACTGCTGCACAAATAAGTGCTTTATAGGCAGCTATTGCTGGTATAGACGGTGAAGAGTTATCTATTAATGGCACAGCAGATTTTAGTGCAATGTTTACATAGTTAGCTGCTTTATATGGTTCAGCAGAAGAAGCTGCAGCCGCAATGGAAGAACTTGGTTATACGGTTACTTGGGAGCCAGACGGCGAAACGACCATGTTAATGCCAGATAATACTACTCGAACAATTCCTAATTATAGAGCTGTTGTTTCTGATACTGCTGGCAAATCTCTTAATCGCAACAAAGGCGGCGGCGGCGGCGGTGGCGGCGGCGGTAATAAAGAGTTTAAAAATGACTTCGATAAATATTATAATCAAGTCGAAGACATTAATGAACTTGAACGCCAACGCAATCTTCTTGAAAAAGATTATAATTAGCTTTTAAAATCTGAAAGTCTTTCTGGTAAAGAAATTTATGATAACCTTAAAGCATAGATAGAACTTTTAAAAGAGCGTAGATTCTTAGTATAGGATCTTGCGGAAAAACGTAAATAGCAAATTCTTGACACAATGCAAGATGAGCAATATAAAGATGTTGCTAAATACTCTTGGTGGAATGAAGAAGACCAAACTATTGAAATAGATTGGCGATCTATTGATGAAATTAAAGATTCTGAAACAGGTGATCTTGTTAAAGAATACGTTAGTAAGCTTGAAGATTTTTAGTCTAAATATGATGAATAGATTGAGGCTCTTGAAGATATTGAAGATACGTTACAAGAGATAAAAGAACGTGGAAAAGATTAGTATCAAACCGCTGAAGAACGTCTTCGTGATGCCTTGATTAAACAAATTCAAGATAAAATAGATGAACTTACTGAAGTTAATGAAGCAATAAATGAAACGAATCAGAAGCTTTTTGATTCCATAAGTGAAACTCTTGAATTACAACGCCAAGAGCGCCAAAATGCAAAGACAGAAGAAGAATTGACAGATAAAGAAAAACGATTAGCATATTTACAATAGGATTCTTCTAATGCTAATGCGCTTGAAATTGCAAAACTTCAAGAAGAACTTACAGATGCGCGAGAGAATTATACGGATACCTTAATAGATTAGAAAATTAGTGAATTATAGAGGTAGAACGAAGAAGCACAAGAGCAACGTCAAGAATAGATTGATTTAATGCAACGTTCTTTAGAATGGCAAGAAAATTCAGGTGCTTTTTGGAATACAGTTTATTAGTATATTAGTGAAAGTACTGACGCGATTGGTGCTTTAATACCTGGATCTAATTTAGTAAGATTATTAAAAGACGGTGAAGCTTGGGATAGTCTTTCTGAAGAGATGTAGATGAACTGGCTAAAAGAATTAGAAACTTTAGTAAGTGAAGCTACTGGTTATTTAGCATTAAATAGATAGTTAGAAGATATTGGAACTAAAGAAGGTACTGAAATAGAATTTATTACAGCAGATGGACGAACATTAAAGGGTAAAGTTGATAAAAATGGAAATGTTGTAGTAAATAATGATGATGGTTCTACTTCTACTTATAAAGATGTTTATTAGGATTATTATGGAACCTATAAGACCTTAGAAACAGAAGGCGAATTAAAAGAAGCTCCAAAACCAGCTACTACAACAAAACCGGAAGGAACTGAAAAACCTCCAAAATATACTGATAATCAATTAGATGGACATGGTTGGTATTCAGATGGTACTTATCATTGGCATAAGACTATAGGTGGGGCTATAGTTGATAAAGGAACTCATAATAAAAATAAAAAGTTTGATACAGGTAACACTGAGACTTGTTTTTGTAGTATATGCAACCATTATATTGGGTTAGAGTATAAAGATGATAATAAAAAGGCTAATGGTCTTGCAGATCGGACTGGTCATATTCCTGAAACAGAGTATTCAGATCCGGCTGAGGCCAGGCATTAGAGTAGATTAGCATAGAAAGCTGCTGAAGAAGAAGAAGAGAAAAAGAAATGGACTATTTGGGATGCTATTAAGGCCGCTTTTCCTGGTTCATTCGCCACTGGCGGTGTTGCTGATTTTACTGGCCCAGCTTGGCTTGATGGTACTAGATCTCATCCTGAGCTCGTATTGAACGCGCGAGATACTCAAAACTTTATCGAGTTAAAAGATGTACTCGCTGATATGCGTAAAAACGGTGGGCTCTCGCTTACCGGTGGAGATAATTACTATGATATTAAAGTTCAAGTTGATTCTCTCGGTAGTGATTATGATGTCGATCGTGCGATTGACCGCATCAAAGCACGTATCGCGCAAGATGGCGCTTATCGTAATGTAAATACTCTTTCACGACTTCGATAAATTAATATAACGAAATAAATAGAGTAGGGTTTAAAAAACCCTACTTTATTTATAGAGTTAAAGCGGTAATTAGATATAAAGCGATAAAGGAGGAATGACATATGCCTATTAAGGGTGATTTTATATCTTTTTCATATAATGGTGTCCATTCTACCGAGTTGGGGATTGTGCATGTAAGTTCATCTGATAGATACGCAGATGCATTACTTCCTACAATCCAAGACAAGACCGTTTAGGCTCCCGGTAGTGATGGCACCTATTTTTTTGGTAGTTATTATACGCAAAGACCTATAACAATTAATATTGCGTTTGATAACATTACAGAGACTCAACTTAGAAAAATAAGGACTTTATTTGGGGATAAACAATCACATCCATTAGTATTTGACGAAGAACCATATAAAGTATATTAGGCGAAAGTAACTGGAACGCCGCAATATAATTATATTTGTTTTGGTAGTCCGCGTATTTATAAAGGGGAAGGAACACTTACCTTTACTTGTTATGAGCCATTCGCGCATTGTCCGAATAACTATAAATATTTAAGTTAGTGGGTTGCAGGAACTAGCCCGGATTGGTATAAATATGACAATAAGGAAGAATGGAATTTAAGCGCAGGATTTTTATCTACTCAGGGGGATTATGATAAGTTTACTAGTAATAAATTTGAACTTTATAATCCAGGTGATTTAGAAGCTAATTTTAAATTTAAAGTACCTATTAGCGCAAGTATTGGCGGTATAAAAATTAGTGATGAGAATAATGATTTAGAGAGTCATATTTTAATGCTAAAGAATGAGCCTATTGTTCCAAAGGGTGAAGATAGTTATTTGTTATTTAATTCACGCACTAATTTAATTGAGGGATTAGATGCAAATGGCGCGCGCACTATGAATTTATATAATGAGTATATTTAGAGTGGGCATTGGTTTAAAATACCGGTAAATGAAAGTAATAAGACTTGGTATTTTGTTCCTATAAATTATAGTGGAGATACTCCTGTTTTAGAATATGATTATCTTTACTTTTAATATGAGGTAAAATTATGAGTGTAATTAAGAAACCTTATGAGATTTCTATTTGGAAAGACGTATTAATATATGTTGGAAAAGATTCAAATAATAGAGATATTGAATCTTAGAATATAGAAAATTTATCTACTGTAGATTATTAGTATTATACAGAAGAACGGCTTGCGATTATAGGATCAGACGTAATGGATTCTTTAAGTCGTGCGCGCAATCCAGTATTTAAAACAAATATTAATGGTACAGAAACTCTTACTTTTGACATGTATTATCAATATGAGGAAGAAGGAGAAATAGTACGAAACCCTCTTATTGATTTAGTTATTGATGAAAGAAAGGTTAAGTTATTTTATGAAGATAAATGGCATGATTTTATCGTAAAAAAAGATGACGAGAAAGGAAGAGAATATAAGTATTCCTATACCTGTACTGGTCTCGCGGCGAATGAGCTGGGTAAAACGGGGTATAATATTGAGTTAGATACTGAATTAGAGAACAATATGGGAACTGTATAGGAACTTGGAGAAGAAGTTCTGCGCGGTTCTGATTGGTAGCTTAGTTAGACTGGTCAAGAAAGAATAGATTAGACTAATGATGAGGCGCTATATAGAGCAATAACTAATACTGCATTTTATGCAAAAATAAGAGGATTAACCGAATCCGCTTTTAATTTAAATAAAACTATTTATTATTATTACTATAATGATAATAATGAAGATTAGTATATTCAATGTACTATTTTAGATGATTTTGATGTAGATAAAATTTATGCAATTTATTTACCAGTAAATTCTATTATTTATATCTACTATACTTCCTTTGCAACGCAAGAATCTAATTATTTCTAGTTTATATATGTAACTGATAATGGCACTCCGGATTTATTAGAAGATGGAATTACAATTAATTGTAATAATACGCGCACATTTGATTTATTTTTAAATAATGTGACATGGGAAAATGAAGTTCCAAATTTTATTAATAATAGTTATAATGTTGCTGATTATCGTGGCCGGCGCTATGTAAGGAAGCAACTTAGTACGTATGATCCAGTTCTTGAGCGCGCGGTATTAAAATATACTCGTGATAATACAGAATATTATGGATATACTACTACAGAATATATAGATTCTACTACTGTATAGAATTACATTTATAATTCTACTAATTTTTCCGGTACGTCTTATTGGGGTATTTATGATTCAAATTCATCTAATACGACAAAATCTATAGAAAATATAGTTTACCCTAGTGTTTAGAATGATAATATAGATTTAAACCGTGCTGGATATTTAGTGGTTAATTTTGGTAATAGTACGACTGCGCGATTGGTTAATGAAGGCATAATTTAGAATTATTCGCGCATTAATAAATTTGATAAGAGTGAAAAATATCGTTTTAGAATCTATTTTGGTACAGTAGATAATGAAGGTTTTAACGTTGCAAGTATCTTACCTTTTAGATTTCAGGTTAGAAAATATACTAAAATAGATGAAGATTCTTAGAATGATATAATATATTTTGATTCTAATGGGATAGACCCAATTATTGAAAATGATTATATTATCGTAGATATGGAATGTTTGCAATCTGCTACATGGCGCGAGCTCAAAGAAAATGTAGGAATATTCTTTATTCCTAATACGGCAGATAGTAATGATTATTATATAAAAGATGTTCAGTTTTATAAGTATGTTGTTGGAAAGAATAATGTAATAATTGCGCCTGATGATCCAGTATAGAATTTACCGGATGTAAGAGTTGAAACTAAATATCATTTTTATAATCCTTTAAATAATAGAGGTAAACTTTCTAAAGAAGATTATGTATTTAGTGAACCTGACCCAACATTATACACTCCGTTATATGGTAGTGGTGAAAACGAGTTTGAGAAAGTTCGTAGTATTACCGCGAAAGAATCAAATAGATTTAATTTGCTTTAGGAATTAAGTGAAACTTTTGAGTGTTGGGTTAGATTTGAAATTGAGCATGAGACAAATGGCCAAATTAAAATAGAGAATTTCGATTACTATAATTTAGTAAATCTTGCAGAGGGCGCTAGTACCAGCGGTTATTATATCTATGACTGGATTAGCAAAAATTATATTACTCCAACGGAATAGAGCGCTTTAAAGAATTAGAAATATTACGAGTTAGTTTCGCGCAAGCGCCAAATAAAGAAGGTTATCTTTTATAAAGAAATTTTAATAGATAATTACGCAGGATTTAAGTATGGTATTAATTTAAAAGATAATAACCGCACTTTAGATAGTGAATAGATAGTTACAAAGATTATTGTAAAAGATAATACTTGCGATCAAGCTGATAATGGGTTCTGTTCTATCGCACGCGCGAAAGATAATCCAATAAAAGAAAATTTCGTATATAATTTTGATTATTATACTTCTTAGGGTTTAATTAATCCAAGCACAATGAATAATGATTTGTATTTGGAAATTAATGGAAGTATTGGTTTGTACCCACGTCTTTCTCGTCTAAATAAAGAACGTAATGATTTAATTGATAGCGCAGCGCCGCTAGCTAATTCAATTAATGATTTGACTTCTAAGTATTAGGTTGCTAGTTTAACTTATAACGAAGCAGAGAAAGAATTATAGAGAATGAAAGACCCCAAAAGTGGGGCTATCGTATAGTATACTCATTATATTTATGAAGATTTTTATAATCAAATTGATAGATTAACCTATTTAGATGCAGGGGAAATAGAGCAAGGAAGAATATCTAATGGTGCAAATAATTCTAGCAATTATCGAGTTCGTACAAAAGATTATATAAAAGTTTAGTCTGGTCATAAGTATAATTTTAATACTAATGCACCATATATTTATGTGGTTAATTTTACTGATAAAAATAGTAATTCTTATATAAGTGGTAGTGGTTGGAAAGCAGTAAGAGCAAATGGTTATTCTTATACAATTCCTGCAAGTGTTGAATATATAAGATTGGTATTTGCAAAAAATAGTTCCTCTGTAACAGAAATAGTGCCGTCAGATGTAGAATTCATTACAATAATTGATGAAGATACTGCTGTTCCTTCTTATGCAAATGAAGTTTACTACATTAATTCGGGTAATGCTAATCTATCTATTAATGTAAGTAGTGGAGATTTACTTTTTGTAGTTCCCACTTAGGATACGGTTCCAGACCATAATACTAAAACTTATTATTATATATCTGGTAGTAAATTTATAAGATTCCAAAATACTAAATTTAGAGATGGTGCGATATATTACGAGGAAGTTCCGGCGCAATATACTACTGGTACTTATTTCTAGACTCCGGATGGTTCAAATATAACTCTCACTTTTTCTAATGTAACTTCTACTGATGAAGTTTATATTTATGGGGCTGCGCGCAGACGTATTGAGGATTTAGGCGCTGAGGACTATATTAATGATAACTTTACTATTTCTACTTTACAAAAGATAGTAACTCAAGAAGCTAATAAAGAATAGGCACGTCAAGAGATGGAACGCTACGGCGCAGACTTGGAAGCAACATAGGCCCAATATGATAGTATTTAGGATTAGTTAAAGACTATTGCTAATGCTACTAATGAAGTAGAAAGAGAATTTATAGTAAAATATGCAAGATATATACAAGAAGGTTCATGGACAGATGATAATTATATGGATGACGATTTGTATTATCTTGATGCTCTTTCTGTATTATATTAGTCTGCTTATCCAAAAGTAAGCTATAATTTTAGCGTAATAGATTTAAGCGCGCTTGAAGATTATGAGCCTTATAAATTTGAAATCGCGCATAAGACCTATGTTGAAGATACAGAGTTTTTTGGTTATAAGATTGTTGATAACTTAAAGACCCCTGTTAGAGAATAGGTAGTCGTAACTGAAGCTAGTAAATTCTTAGATGAAAATGATAAGAATTAGTTAAAGATTCAAAACTATAAGTCTCATTTTGAAGATTTATTCCAACGTATTACTGCGGCGACGCAGACTCTTGAATATCATAGTGGTGAATATGGGAGAGCTGCTGGTGCTATTACCGCCACCGGTGAAGTAAGTGAGCCAGTTATGTAGCGCTCGCTAGCCAATAGTGCTTATGTAATTTCTAATTCTCGTGATTAGTCCGTTACTTGGGATGATACAGGTCTTTAGGCAATTAATTTAAAAGATCCCGCGTAGATAACTCGTTTAGCTAGTGCAGGTCTTTTAGTAAGTGCTGATGGCGGTAATACTTGGGGAGTGGCAATTAGTGGTTATGGCATTAATACTAATTATTTAACCGCAGGATAGATTGATGCAGATAAAATTAATATTATGTCTGGCGCGTATCCTACATTTAAATGGGATAGTTTAGGGCTAAGAGCTTACGGTTTTTCTGCTGATAATAATGGAAATGTTATTAGCTATGATCCTTCTAAATATATTACTTATGATAGATTTGGTATTTATGGAATCAATGGTTATACAGATGCAAATATTCAAAATATTCAAGATATTAAAAATAAAGCGGCGTTTGGGTTAACTTGGGACGGTTTATTTATTAAATCTATTCATAGAGATGGATATGTAAATATTGATTCAGAAGATGATATTACTTTAGTAGAATAGTATACATCTAATAATCAAAAACTAGAAAGAGTTAGAGGTAAATTTGGTTTACTTGCAGATGCAATTAAAGTTTATCCAACTTAGTCAGAATTTGAAAGTAATGAAACTAATTATTACAAAAAAATTAATGGACAATATGTTCGTTGCACTGACGGAGAAACTTATAACCCTAATGTTTAGTATTATCTTGCTGAAGATTTGTATGGCCTCGCGCTATATGATTAGAATGGTAATGAAACAGTAACCACTTAGTCTGATGGCACTTTATGGCTTTTAGATTCTATGCGCGTAGGTAAAAAGAATGAAACCAATACCATTTATATTGGAGTCGGAGAAACTGATGAGGTTGGATCTAATAAATATCGTGTCATAAGTGCAAATGATAATTTTATAGTATATTCTGACGGAAGCTTAAAGGCTAGTAATGTAGAATTAACTGGCGGTACTATAGGTAATATGAGTATCGCAAGTTTGGATAATACTATTGGTGTTAGAATTACGCCTACATCAGAAACTTTTAAGGTAAATGATGATGTACCGACCCCCTCTAGTACGCAGTTTGAATATAAAACTAGTATTCAAAATATAACTTCTAAAAAATGGAAACATAGTACTAGTACAAATATTGATTTTACAATTCCCGATGGAACTGGAGATACATATACTTATACATATAATTCTGCTGATTTTAATAATGGAATAATGTATTTAGGATTGGCAATTACTTCTGGTTCTGGTGCAAACGCAGTCACATATACAGATAGAATTACAATAAGTGAAGTTTCTAATGGTGAATAGGGTCAGCCTGGAGAAAATGCTGGATAGTTTTCAATTCATACCAATGTTGAAGAAATTTTAAAGTTTAATAGTGGAGAATTTTTTGGAAATAAAATTAAATATAGTTTTTCTTCTGACGTAATCTAGATTAATGGGTATAATTTATCAATTTAGTAGTTTTTCCCAATAACTAGTTATTCAGCAATTATTAAAATTTATGGGCAAAATTTAAAAGATGCTATTAAAGAAGAATATTATGATTTGTATATATATAATGAAAATGAAGATTTAAATTCATATTATTTTGATTTAAAGAAATTATACAATGATTTATATAGTGGAGATTTAGATAATAGAATAAATTCTACTTATTCTAGTATGATTTCTACTTTAAAAAACTTTTTTGAATCTTAGAATAGCGAAGATATAGAAATTTTTGCTTAGATAACTTTATCTGATAATTCTGTGGTAAATGTTGAAAAATTCCTTTAGATTAAAAACGGGCTAAGTGAAGAAATGGTGCGTTTTGATGTAAATGCAGGCGATATTACTGCCGCAATACAAGACGCAGGTTTAATATTCAATTCTAATGGGCTTACTGTTACAAATAGTGGATTTAAAATTAGAACTGGAAACGATAATGATGGTTATACAAATGTTTTTTATATAGATGATAATACGAAACTTTTATACATGAATGGGAACGGTGTTTTTCATGGTAGCATTTATGCTGAAAATGGTGAATTCACTGGGACTGTTAATGCAAGCTCTGGTAATATCGGTGGTTTTTCAATCAATAATCATTCTATTGTTTCAGAAAATTTAGAATTATATTCTACTTATTCAGAAAATGGAATAACTAATGAATCTATTATTAAAGTTAAAAACATAGAAATTGGTACTGGCGCGGAAGTTAAAGGACGTATTAAAATAGGAAATTTAGAATTATTAAATCCATAGGAAAATGATAATAATGTATTAACTTTAATTAGTAATGATGTTAATTATTTTACTATTACAGATAATGGAAATATTATTGGAAATAATTGGTCAATAAGAGATACTGTTAATGGTGTTGTCGCGGATTTTGGTAAGATAGTTGCAAGAGACGGCGATTTTAGTGGGACCATTCATGCTACGGATGGCGATTTTACTGGTGCAATAAATTCTAGTATTATTAATGCTTCTATTATTAATACAGCTAATTTTGTCACAGAGAAAACTCGCACAATGGGCGGTACTTTCATATTTAAGCCAACTTTTTAGATAGAAAAAATTGAATAGACAGAAGCTAATAATGTATTAAAAATTACATTAAATAGTGAGTCTAATACGTCTATTGAAGATTATATTCCAGATTTATCTGTTATAAATACTGATGTAATAGTGGGCATTTCTGGCAATGATACCCGTTATGGAAAAATAACATCGAAAGATGGCGCGATTATATATGTCTATTTATATGATGTAGATTATAGTACTGTTTTGACTTAGAAAGAAAATTATAATATCGCCACCTTATTTGGTTATGGCAATTATACTGATTTATTAATCGGAATTAATTCTGATGATAATTCTGCCGTATTGCCTTCCCGCTCATTAGTAATGGAAGAATTTACTAATTTAATTAATAATAATAATATCGGAGATATTAATTATTAGGTTAGATTATTACTTGGTGATTTAAGTAACGCGCCTGAAGGCAGTGGTTATGGTCTTTATGCGGATAACGTATTTTTACGTGGTAGTCTAACTACTGCTGGGAGTACCCTTAATAATAGTTATGCTGGTATTAATACTTAGCGCGCAGTATAGTTCAATTATAATGATTGGAGCGCGGGAATAGTTACTGGGCAGTAGCCGGTAATATATGCTAATGATAAAATAATCTTTTGGGGTGGCGCGGAAGGTTCAGCAGATACATAGATTCAAACCTCTCCGTTTATTGTTACTGATAAAGGAAATGTGTTCGCGCGTAGTGGAGAATTTAAAGGTAGTGTAATTAGTGATTCATTAATTACTAATACTATTATAAAAGCTCCTATTATTCAAGGTAATAACACTACTCCGAACGAGCCAAGCTTAAAAATTTATAATACTGACAATAATAAAGTTGGTATTGGTTTTTATAAGTAGGTAGGTAGTGTTGATGAAGAGAGTGGAGAAAGTGATGATGTTTTAACACTTGTGCTATCTAATAATGGATTTACTCATTACTATAATGGGAATGGAAGATAGTTTGTTTCCTTTGGAGAAAGCAGTAATTAGATTAGTATAAATATTGATAGGTTAAATATTGGTACTACTTCTTTAAGATAGAATTATTTAGAAGATGGATAGGATTATATTTAGTTAAATAATGGTATTAAAATAGCTAGTGCTGCAGCAAGTATTCAAATTTCTACTAACGAAATTATTAATGACGCGACTACTATTACTAATAAAAATAGTATGGTGATTAGAAATGGCTCTGGTACTTAGGTATTGAAATATACTATAAATAACGGATATTATTGTTTATATGTTGAGGAGTAAAAGGAGGAAATATGGCTACAATTAATATTACTTAGAGTTCAATGACTTAGTATTATAATACTGGAACTGCTTATGAAGTATATTCTGGATCTGCGACCAGTTCTATATCAAATGTAGCGGAGAATCGTGCTTTATAGAATGCTGCGGCAGCAGCTGCCAGTGGTGGTGGTGGCAATTCAGTTGCTCCGCCATCTGGTGGTAGTAGTTCTAGTAGTAATAAATATTTTGGTTCTTCTTTTGGTGGGAAGTATGCTGGAAATGCATGGATAACTGGAGGCGGAGAAAATACTAGCTCTTAGACACATATTGTAACTTATACTTATTATGCTTCTTGTTATGGTGCATCAGATGGAACGATGTATTAGTTAAAATTGCCTTTTACTCTTCCAAGTGGTGTAACTAGTTCTCTTATTAATAGTGCTTCTATAACTATTAATTGTTCTGGTGTTAGTAGTTCTGGAAAAACTTTTGCTTTATATGTTCCTAAATCTACTACAAATTAGACTAGTTATTAGAAACCTAGCGATTCTTCTATTATTGAAAATAATTTTACTTTTTCTGTTGGAGATGGTAGCTAGACAGTAACTCATGATTTTACAAGTGCGCTTAAATAGTGTATTGATAAAGGACAGGGTTGGATTACTCTAGGCGTTAATTCAGATGCAGTAATCGTTAATTAGGACACTACCGTTACTGTTACTAGTGCAACAATTACTTATACTTTAAAATATACAAATTGCGACGCACCTACTATTGTATCTAGTTCAGCTTCTATTTAGAAACCAGGTAGTAGTGTAGATATTACTTGGAGTGGTGCCTCAGCAGGGAATAATATGACTATTTCAAATTATACGATATATTGGAAAGTTGGAGACGTGCCGACTACTTCTAGTTATACTGGAAGTGCTACTTCAAATAGCAGTCCATATAGTTTTACAGTTCCTTCTGGAGCGACCCGAGGAAGTACATATTATTTTAAGATAGTGACAAACGGAAGCGTTAGTGGATATAGCTCTTCAATAAGTAGCGCGTAGGCAACTGTAAAGGTAAATACTTTACCTGGTGTGCCTACAGTAACGGTTGATAAAACAAGAATTCCCAGTACTGGCGGTACGGTTACCTTTACAGTCACCGCAGGTAGCGATGAAGATACTTCTCAAACAAAGACTTTATACTATGCGACCACACCGGATGGAGTAAAGACACTTTTTACTTCTCCCTATACTACTCCGACCTTAACTACTGCAACCAACTACTATTTTTGGACTTATGATGGATTAGAATACAGTTCTTCATATACAAATAAAGCTATTACAGTTAATATCGCGCCTTCTATTAGTAATTTTAATATGACTGCAATAGCTACATATACTCCAACAGTTCAAAATAGAAATTATGTAAAGAATATTCGAGTTAATGCTCCTACCGTTACAAGCGACCCAGCAGCAACTCTAACTTATGATTGGAGATTCCTTACAGGGGCCGCAACAAGCTCTAGTACACCCGCGACTGCAGGAACCATATTTGGTCATGCAATTTCATATAATAATTTAGACGTTACCGTAAATGGAGTAGGTTTTAATGAAGCTTATAAACTTTAGCTAACTGTTACCGATGATTTAGGAGAAAGTGCGACATTAGCTAGTGCAAATGCCTTTTGTATACCCGCGGCGCCTACGGTGGTAATATATAACCAAAAAGCAAATTCTAATGTAGCAACTGCAAATAGCAGTCACTTTGGACGATATATTCGAGTTAAACATTCGGAAGAAAATAGCGGTATTTCTAAAGAATTATGGATTTCTACTTCTAATGATTTTTCTTCGTATAATTTGGTTTCTTTAACTGGGGCCGCTTATACGGATATAGATTTAAATAATTTAGTTCATGGCGCAACATATTACTTTCAAATTAAATATACTTGTAATTCAATTTCTACTTTCGCAGTATTTAGTCCTGCGGAAGGGAGTCCTTCTCATCCAAATTATGTCGCGCGCATTCGATCAAGCGACATAACGCCGCAAAGTATTACTGCAACGCAATAGTAGGGGACGTCTATTACCCCATATACAGATACTTTATTTAATATCTCATTTTAGAATTAGCCTCTTGCATTTACGAATTAGAATGATGTGGCTATTAATTACAATGGGATATATAGTATTAGTTTAGAATATGGCGGCCGCAGTTTAAGCTTAACGAGCGACGGAAGTGATTCGCAGGGAACTGTAAGTGGGACTTGTACGTTAAGTAATAAAACTACTTCTGATTGGATTACATTTTTAAATGGAAGCGGAAGTACCTCTGCGCCAAATGCGATGTATAATGTAAGTTTAAAGGTGGTCGCGCAAAATGAATTTGCGGAGTAGTTCCAAAATGTAACCACTATATCTTTAGACTTTATAGAAGGAATCTATAGTGCTGGTAATGTAAGTTTAGAAATATAGACTGGTACTACTAGTTGGAAAGCTATTCCTACTTCATATAGAGGACTCAGTTTAGAAAATCGTTATCCAACTTTTGAGACTTAGACATTACGAATCAGTTATTCTAATTTAAAAACGTATGCTAATTAGATAGCTACGATTTATTTTATGAATGGGAGTAGCGTGCTTGGTTCTGTGGCAATAACTGGTTCTGAGTGGACGGCGCCATCAACGGCAGGAAATTATGTCTATACTCTAAGTGGCACTAAATATATTCCATATACTTTACCTGTATCAAGTGAGGCGGAAGTTAGGAATTATTCGGTTCGTATAGTACTGGCTAATGGAAGGGAGGCTTCTATTATTAGTACAAATTCTACTACAAATAATAATTTAAATACGACTTCTATTCATAGATTTAATCCAGCGGCGATTAACTTAATGATAAATACTGCGTCAGAAGATGAAAATAATCAAACCTTCGACGCGACTTGGGCTTGTACTGATTTTGGTGGGTCAATAGAGAATACGAAATATAGTAATTCATATTCTACTGTATCTGTACAATTACAATGTTGTGATACGCCGAATGGGGCTTATACCCTTCTTGGAAATGCGGTGTCACTATCTAATGTTGGTACTACTAGTATGAGTGGGACTGGAAGTTTAAGTGGTTCTACTAGTAGCATACTATATGATATAGTGTATTTTGGTATAAAATTAATAATAACCTTAAGATTTACTTAGATAGATGGCGCGACCCCTATGGGAACAACAACTTATACCTACTATTATAAAAACCAAAAAGTATTGTATCGCGCGACTCCAAATTTGGTTTATGGGAAAAATTATTTCGTATTAAATGCGACTGTGCCAACTAGTGGTATAACAGATTAGATACTTGAATTGCATAGAACAAGAACAAGAGATACTATATATATAGGAGATTTAATTAAAGCTACCCTTAAAATTACTAATGATGGATTGGCTGTTAGTAATTTTATTATTGATAGTGGGACTTGGGATAGCAATTAAAATTTGCTTTTTTATTAAAAATATGGTATAATATATATAGAAATAATAGTAAGGAGCAGTTTGTATGAAATTAGCTGAAACTTTTAACTTTTTACAATTACGTAATAAAATAATTGATAAAAAGATGCCTATAAAAACAGTTTATAAGTTTACCCGTTTTTTTAATCAATTAGAGTCTGAAAGTAAATTTTTTAATGAAACCCTTTAGTCAATTATTGATGTTTATGGCCAACGAGATGAAGATGGTGAATTTATTCTTACCGATAATGGGCAAGGAGTAAAAATCAAAGAAGATAAATTTAATGAATGTATGGAAAAGGTAAAGGAACTTAATGAAGTTGAAACTCAATTATCTTATATTCCTAAATTTACTTTAGATGAATTAGAAGGTTTAGAATTAGATTTTAAAGAAATGGAACTTTTAATTCCTTATATTGAAGAAAATTAAATACTTATTAAGCTGTAAGGGACTTAATATTCGCGCGAGGTATTTTCCAAAAGTTAAAAGACTCTCCCCATTTAATACCTCGCGCATTTTTTTATTTGGAGGTTAGCTAAAATGGCTAATAGAATATAGATAAGACATGGTAGTACTTAGCCGACTACTAGTGATTTACTCCCGTATGAACTTGGTTGGGATGGAAGTAATTTATATATAAATAATAATTAGGCTTCTAATGAAAATTGTATTGTAATAGGTACTATTCTTTCTAATGGAGCGCTTCCGCTTACAAAAGGCGGTACTGGTGCGACTACAGCTGCTGCTGCTCGTACAAATTTAGAACTAGGTAGTATTGCAGTAAAAAATATAACAGATTTTTTCCCAATAAATTATACTACTCCAGATTTTTCAGTAGCTACTACAACATAGGGAGTATACCCATTGGCTGGTACAGCTAATCCAGTTTCTAATGTAGCTGAATATGGCGGCGTTCTATAGTTCGGAGGAAGTACTACTTCAAGTAATTATTATGGAGCTTAGTTAATAGTTTCATCTGCTTCTGGCGGTTCTTCTCCACCACATATGTATATACGTCGTATGACAAGGACTCCTGGTTGGGGCATTTGGGGGACTATACTAGATAATGCTAATTATAGTAAATATACAGTAACTAAAACTGGTAATGGTGCATCAGGAACGTGGGGAATTTCAGTTACAGGAAATTCAGCAACAACAAATAAAATTATTACTGCCTCTGATTCTACCGCACGAAGTATATATGTAACTACCACTAATGCCGTTCCATCCGGCGCGGTGGCAGGTGATATAGTATTAGTAAAGGTAACATAATATGAGTAAAACTTATACTTTTAACTTAGCTCCATATGGTATACAAACTAGTTGGAATTAGTATATTACTAATTTTAATTTTAACTAGCCTAGTGGAAATGATGGAATTGGTTATGACTAGAGCTATGATGGCACTTAGTATCAATAGTATGGAATTAATTTATCTGAAGATATCTCTGTAGTTGGTACTATAAGTTCTATTTCTTTACAAATCTTTTTTTCTTCAGTAGAATTTACCAAAGGAATCAGGATAGCAAAAAAAACTGGTTCTGGTAATAATAATTATGGATATACTAATATAAATGTAGACGTTGTTGTAGAATAGAACGCGACTTCAGTGACCGCAAACCTTACTAATGCTGGATTATGTGAATATGGATATCTTTTATATTAGGCCGATTATAATACTTATGCTAAAAATCTTTGCTATATTTCAAGTGCTGTATTAACAATAGTAACTGACGCGATAGATTATTCATATACTTTGTCTTATAATGCAAATGGTGGTTCTGGCGCGCCTAGTAGTTAGTCTGGTAGTAATACCGCAGTAGATCCGTCCTATACTTTTGTTATTTCACAAACTGCGCCAACTCGTGACGGTTATGACTTTTTAGGATGGTCAACAAGTAATTCTGCGACTACAGCCTCATATCAACCTGGCGATTCTATTACTGTTAGTTCTTCTGGTACTACAATTTTGTATGCAGTATGGAAAATTGCAAATATTTTAAGAATTGTTAATGGCGCCGGCACTGGTTTAGATATGTATATTATTTATGTAGTAGAAAATAATAATTTAGTTCCTTACAGAATGACAATAGTAAATAGTACAGGGACTGGCTTAGATCCCTACGCATAAAATTTTAGAATTTTCCTAATTTTATGTACTCCTATTATAGTATTCTTACTTATAAATGTAAGACAAATGGGAGGACAATTAAATATGGCAGCAAATTATGGCTATAATACAGGTATGCCTGTATCATACCAACCAAATGCTTTCTTTCTCCAACCCCATGGGAATGTGTATTTGATTGGTAGTTCATTGGAAGTAGCTAATGTTCCAATGAATAGTGGTCTTTCGGTTGCGCTTTGCTTGAATGAAGGTTTAATGTATGTTAAATCTATGTAGAATGGCACACCGAATTTTATGGTTTATAGCATTGCTCCGTATGAAAAAAAGGATAACAATACTTAGTCCTCAGTTGACCAAAAGTCTTCTGAGGACTTTTTGTTATCCAAAATCGGAGCTATGGAAAAACGACTTGAAGAATTGGGAGGTAGATTAAATGAACTTTTACAATAATAAGCCTTTAACACGCGCACCTTTCGCGCAGCAACAATAGCCTAAATTAGACCCCGAAAAATTTAAGGCTCTCGCGCATAATCTAAACGATAACTTACTTAGTTAGCTTGCTCAGAGAGCGCGGCTTCAAGGAATTTCCGAAGAGGATATATAGAAAGGAATGGAAATAATTCATTCTCTTTAAGTTGAGATAAGACTTCAGGCGCCGAAGTTTTATATATAATAAATTGGGAGGACAAAAAAATAATATGGATAATGGACTTTCTGCGGCCGATGTAATGGCATTGACTAAAGATAATAATGGTATGGCAGATTGGTGTAATAACCCCTTTATTTACCTGGTATGGCTTGCGCTGCTTGGCGGTGGCGGCATCT
>AUXO017923253.1_pt1 | contig 26209 bp, 22 predicted proteins | sample 768731 | NCBI WGS metagenome assembly AUXO01 (sample SAMN02715735, study PRJNA202380) | gut metagenome | biome: sheep rumen | host: Ovis aries | place: New Zealand: Palmerston North | reverse complement strand
GATGGAATCTGAGTGACGTCATTGGAAAATGGTATAGTATTATGGGAAATGTGGAACAAGATTTTATGACGTCATTGTTTTTTTTTTGGAAACGTTATCTTAGAATGGGATAGATTTTCTTTTTATTTATCCACCCACTTCCTTTTTTCTTATATCGTCCCGGTGCAAATATATCATCGCTATCATCATCATAATCATCATCATTATCGCTATCATCTAATGAATCCTTTATATGTTCTAACATCGTTTCCTCATCAACAACAGGAAACATTGAAGGATCATAACGATGTGTTCCATGTACCTTATCATATAATTTTAAATAACGTCGTCGAATTTCGTTGAAACGTGATGTTTGCCGTGCTAATGATTTCATTTCCTTTTTAGCAACTCCGCGACTCATCTTTTCTATCATATCATATCTCTCAACATCACCTACGCTTTTCGGTGCATATTTGGTTCCTGTTTTTAGTATTTTTTCATAATTTTTTAAACGTTCTTCAGGTGTACGGTTTCTTCTTACTCCAACGGGTTTAGCGCTAGCAGCACTCATCGCAGGTTTTTTTCGTTTTGCTGGAACTGTTTTTATAATATACGGTTGTAACGGGGAAGTAAAAGGTAAATCTTTATAAAATTCATCATCATCTTCATCAGCTTCATTAAAACCATATTGATCCCTCATCAAAACAGAATAATATTGTTCCGATCCGCGTTTTAATAATTCCGGGCACATATTATTACGTTCAGCTATGCGATGAAGTTTTATATTTCTTAATCGATGCAATTCTTCTTCCTCGCGCGTACTTAAACTCGGTTTTGATTCTAGTTGATTATAACGCGTGATGTTGAATGGTATTTCCCACCAATGGTCTTTTTCAGTATGTAAGAAATCAGTATAAGCATCAGCTAATGCTTTTAACGCTTGCATTCTTTCTTGTTCATTAGAAGCATTCTGCAAGTTCATTTCCATCTCTGCGAGTTCCCGGTGAAAATTATCATAGTTCTCATGAAAGAATCGTTCCCTTGCTTCAACTATTCTACGTGGAATTTCAGTTTCAAAATCACTATCATCATTAACACTTGAATAAAAGTATTGTTTATATTCTTCATCATCTACATTAGGTTGTGCTGCCATTTTGTATTCATTCATTCAAATGAGAAAAAATATTAGTTTCTTTTTAAAAAATGAAAGTTATAGAAGAAAAAATATTAGGAAGTAGGTAGAAACATTGCTGGCGACTGTAGTGGTATAGGTGTTACCGGCATACTCGCTAAAACACGTTGTGGAAGTGTATTATTTGAATCCATACTTTTACTTGCACCCGGCATCAATGCAACTGGGAAAGTTTGGTTTTGAACAAAGATATAATGTTTCAAATTACCTACTAGATCATTATACTCTTTTTGTGCTTTCACAATTTGCATGTCTGGTGTCTTATCTCCTCGTGCATATGAACTTTTACCACTTTTCGCCGCTTCGAGTTTCAATTTTGCTCTTTCTAAATCATCTAAATATTCCGGGTGTTCTTTTATGAACTGCCCAGTGAGCAATACCTGTTCATCTGTTGGTGTTTGTCCAGTTAGATTCATATATAATATTCTATCTTTATATTGGGGATCATAATAAGTTTTTTCTGCTTCCATAATTCTCTCCATTGCAACACTATCCTCAGCACTATCCAAAATAGCATTTGCTGAAGAAATATTAATAGGTGTCATTAACGCTTTTTTACGCATAATGGGGTATAAAGCTCTTAATCCGCTATTATCTGCTATACTGGCATTTACATCGAGGTTTTGCGGATTAAAAAATTCCCTAATTTCTCTTTCTATGGCAAATATTTGTTTTGCCTTTTCATCATCATTAATTTTTTGGTTTTTGATATATTTCATTACTTCGTCTTTGAAATTTTCAAGATCATCATTGATACGTGAAGCGAGTAATCCTAGTTCTTTTCGCCCCTTATATTGTTTTACAAGATCTTTTACAAGTTCCGCAACTATTTCATATCTCCCGCTATTTCGGTATGCTTCTTGGCGTTCATCATCTGTTTCTTTTACCAATTTTGCGAGATTACTATCCCCATGTGTACCAGATGCTCGTAAAAAAAGCATTTCCTGTATTTCATCCATTGTTTTTTTATAAAGTGAATCTAAAGCAGGTTTACCAAGAAAATGTTGTTCCGCTGCAACTATTGCTGGTTTTATTCTTTCCATATTTCTTTTCATTCCTTCTTTAAACTGTACTACAGGTGATTTATTTTCTTCATTTTTTCTCAATTGCATGAGTGCGGTAACAACTTGCAGGAGTTTCATCAAGTCATATTTTTTCCCATAAGTTTGTAGATGAGGTGTACGTGGAGGGTTTCGTACATTTTCAAAACCTTGATCATAAAATTTTGCGCGTTTATATGGGTTTTGCGCGAGATAACCTCGTTGTACTTTTATTCTTTTCATTATTTATAAAAATAATCATTCATTCAAACTAAAAATAAGTTTTTGTTTATGAATGAATGAATGTACATTTGATATAAACAAGAAAAATGCCATCCAGAACAAGAGCAGCAATCAATAAAGGATATGGTTTTGATCCTAGATTATATGATGATTATCTTATTCCACCACGAATGACGTGGGGCATGACGGGGCGTATGAAAAAAAGCAGAGGTGGAAAGGCTATGTTTAGGAAAGGCTCACCTGAGGCCAAGAAACATATGGCATATCTCCGCAGTTTGCGCGGGAAAGGTTCATATACCGATGCGGCTTTGGAAGGTTATGGATCATATACTAACGCTGCATTAGAAGGTTACGGCATTGCAGATGTTTTAACTCCATTGACCGAACAATTCGGCGATGGTATTACTAATCTGGTAAAGGTGCTTGCTGATAAGGTTGGAACAACACTTAAAGATCTCGCCACACACCCAGATAAGCTTCTTGCAGCAATTAATCAATATGCACCTTCCATATTTTCCAAAGTCAAAAATTTATTCAACAAGTTATTTAGGAGAAAGAAGAGGTTGCCCTCGAAGAAGGAACTTGAAGCACTAAAAAGATATCTTGAAGAACAAAGTAGAAAGAAGAATAAACCTTCAATTATGCCTAAACCTAAACCCAAACCTAAACCACTTCCACTTCCATATTACGAACCCGAAGATGATGAGGATGAGGAGGAGGAGGTGGATATATATGCTAACGAAACTCCTTTAGAACGTTGGAGGAGATTACATCATAACCAACAAAGATCATATATGGATGATATAGATTGAAAATTTTGAAAAAGGAAGGAAGGAATTTTTTTAAAATAGAACATGACACTTGAGATAGAATTTAATTTCACACCAACAACAATTTATAATTTAAATGATAATGAAATTAGAGAAATTCGTTCGTGTATTGCTTCATCTTTTATGAATGCAGGATTTGGTGTTGTGAGAGAAGAACCAGGTAATTTGTTTGCAAATGCTTTTGCTGTACCAGTAGTAGATGCCATCGGTGAGTTTGAGAGAGAGGAAGAAGGTAATATTCATACGATACATAATATGATTGTTATTTATCGTTTTACATTACCTTTAGAAGCAGGAGACGTAGGATTTTTCTTGAATAATGAAGTTCCAAGAATAAGAAACACTATTTCAGGAATAAATCCAAATATTTCATTTGAATTCTTTCTGAAATATTTTTAAGTTTCTTCATCTTTATTTTCAATTTCAATTTCTACACTACCTTCACTTTCGCTATCACTCATGTTATCCTCTTTTTCACTTTTCACTTCTTTCACACTATCTGGTTCCTGCGATAAAATACATGCAACATATTTTTCTTTAAATTCGCCAGGTGGTTGCTGTAGAATTTTTAGAAGACATTCTTGATTTGCTCTATCCAATGAATTAGAGAAAAGAAGGATGGCAGGTGCATCAGCCGCTCCATCCCAAATTACAGTATACCCTTGCAAATAAATAGATTCTTCTGTTTCTTTTCGTGTTTCTTCTAATCTTAGAAGTTCTGATGTTAGCCAAGCAAAAAGCTTAGCAACATCACACATCGCACGGTAATAATTTTCTTTTGTTTCTTTCCAAAGTAACTCAATCATTCCGTCTTTTTTAAAATTTGTAATTGAAGAAAAAAATGTGATGGTGTAGAAGGATGAAAACCTTGGTAATTAAACTAGGATAAAAAACCTTCTATTTTTGTTTACAATAAATATAAAAAATATTTATACTATTTCACTCAACGGTAACGGATATCCAAATGCATGTGTATGTATTCCATCTTTACAAATAAAACGTTTTCCATCATTTACGCTCAATGATTGTCTAAACACGTCTATGGAGTTTATTAAAAACGTTTTACGTAGGAATTGCACATTTCTTGTATTAATACTTGTTAACGATTCAACAGCTTTTACATATGTCTCCCAATCCAATTGCATTTCCTGTGCATCATGTGTCGTACCTTTAGCTCTCTTACCTATATGTCCTTTAATGGTTCTATAAGCATATACTTTCGATCGTAACGCAACAATCTCATCAATCGTATCATCCTCACCTGTTTCTGATTTTACTTGTCCACCCACTCCTCCGATGAGTGACTGATCTTTTCTTTTTATATATGCAAATAATTCTTCAGGACAAGTAATATGTTCATCAGGTGGATGGCGTACTTTCACAATGAATGAGTCGGTATCGGTATAAATCAATTGACATCCTCGTTCAAGTTCACCAGGGACAGATGGGAAAATCTTCATAAGTTTGTCATAAAGAAGAATGTACATATGTAATTTTGAATATTCGCAGACGCATGCCCCCACATACGTAGGTTTATCCAAAATTATATCATCTCCATCCATACGTACTACCCACCCAAGATCGTCAATTGGCGTAATTGCAGCTATTTTACCTTCTTGTATTAATCCTTGTAATTTCACTTTATCACGCACAATTTCAAAAGTGTTACGTTTCATAGGATTTTCCAAGGTTTTACCATAAGTGCAATTACCGCAATCTTTATACAATTTCTTACCCAACTCATCTTTTCTTGTATTTCGAATTTCAATGTTCATTCTTATATAACCATCCAAATAATATCCTTCATCAAAAGAAACACCGAAATGCACTTTGGTAACATACGCTCCATGTTCGAGATAGAATTTTAACAATTGCCAATGTACATTATATTTTTCTTTCGGATATAGAGTACACACCAAACCAGTAAATTCTTGCATTTTCGCCCCATTATTTGCAGCAGACCATCGTTTCAAAAAAGGTGTCATTTCTTTTCGATCAAAGTCACTGAAATATTCTTTAAATATTCTTCTATGTTCAGGTGCAAATGGATACATATCTGTTATTTCTTTAAGGTAATCGGGAATTTCTAGATCCACACAATAGCACATACCCATACTATTTCTTTCAAACATTTCAAACTGCTCTTTCAGGCGAACGGAACACAATTCTTTTCCTTCCCATCCTAACGGTACAAATTGCAAATTAGCACAGGGATATTTATATTTCTGCATCACAAATGGATATAATCCGTTCACGTCCAAATAAATTATACTATGATTTTCATCACGTTTTGCTCTTCTTACAACTGCTGAAGTTAATCCACCGCGCAACATACCTTTAAAGAATTCAGCGAAAAAGGTATTTTCATAAAGGGGAATTTCCATACTTGAATTATAACGCAAAAATGCTGCCCATGTTGCACTTGGCATTCCAATGTATCTAGGTAAATGTATTTTATGACTTTCCCACAATATTTCCATACTTCTGTTGAAAATGTCAGCTAGTTGCATAACATCACAACAGAGATATAAGTCATGGTAATCACGTGCATTTGTACATCGGAAAATTTCGATTACATTTTGCGTATCTTCAAATCCCTTTTCCAATTCTTCAACAGTCACTCGTTCACCAAAAAATTTAAGATTTTCTTCTTTAGGTTCAAATATTTTTCTAAACTCATCTATTGTTACATCCAATTTAGAAGAATCAGTAAAGAATTTATAAGGGAAAATATTTTTTCTTAAGATATGATTGATATCTTCATCTTTTACCCAAGGATATTTTCTTCTAAAAATAACAAAGAACCGTTCAAAGTTTTCAATATTCATATCAATGTCATCTTTTCTTATACTTTCAACCAATCGTTCAAGGCTTAAACTCAAGAAATGAAAACTATCACCAATATGTATATTTCTAACTTTATCCCCTAGTTTAGCATGAAATACTAGCTTTTGTAGTCTATTCGATGATTTCATGATAACACGTATGCCCCATAAACTAAACTCCGGTGTTTTCATTACATGTCGTAAGATAAAGTTTGCATCATAACCCATAGCATTGTGGAAATATATGAAAATGTTTTCTTCTTCACCTTCAAATGCTGTTTTCAAAATATAATCAAAGAAATCTTTCATCGTATATCCACATTTATATTCATCTATACTCCAATTATAAATACCAAAACTCATAAAAACATGTTCTCCAGTTTCTGGTGTGATAGAACTTTCAAAATCTGCATATAAAATTCTCGTTTTACTCATAAACTTTGCTTCATCTTCTTCATCAACTTCTTCCCCTCTTAACATAGGATGTTCTTCATCTTTATAACTAACAAGTTGAATATGGCGGTAGCCTGTTTTACCTTCCATAAAACAATGTTGTTTATGATACTCTGCAGAAAAATCATCTGTAAATGCAAGTCTACATTTACTGCAGGTATAAACAATTCTATCAATACCTTCACGTGCATATTTATCAGAAAAATGATAACCACCTTCTAAATGTAATTGTCCTAAGGGATATGCACCTGTTTGAAGAGCAACAGGACATTGATGTTCATTCAATAAACGTCTATGATAAAAACAAGCACCACATCTAGAACATGTGAAAAATTGTTTGCCGCCGCTATTCTTCAATAATCGTTCCATATTAACAATTAAGGCATAATGAGAACATCTGGTATCTAACGGTGTTACACATAGCAATTCTATAACTTTTTCACGTCTTTTACTCACATACAAGGGGTATATATGTGGATTTACATTAAAATCAATACCATAAACATCAACACCACACACATCTTCAGGTATTAACTTGTTTTCAATATCTTCAAACTCTTTTCTGAATTCAGCTGTGCTTATCATTGTACCTGCTTTTCTATCAATATCTTCTACCATTGCAGCTAAAGGTGTAACTGGCCCACTTGAATAGTCAGGTGGCATTAACAATATAGAAAGTTTTCTAATAGTTTCAGCAACTTTATCTCCTGCATCACCAGCGGAAAACATAAACATACCTTTACAATAAACTTCGTTACTATCAACCATTACCTTGTTTAATCCGAAAACTCTCGCATATCCATCTTTAATTTTAGTAATTAACCCCATTATAATACAATACAATAAACACTTATTATCTGTTTTATTTCTTACACTCATTACTGCTGTTCCAACACTATTTGTTAAAAGATCTTCAACTTGCTGTGTCCATCCATGTGCACGACTGACTGATGCTGTTTCAATTGGATCAATCTTTAATCTCATACGTACTTTTCCACCATTATTTAATAACATAATACGTGTTCCACTTCCTTCACTTCCATTCCATGTAGATTCTCCTTCGGGGTAAAATGAAACAAAACGTTTCATTATCTCCATATAAATTTTAAAGAGATCATTATCCGTTATTCTTCCATCAATTACTGTTATTGGACTATTGTCGTCATCATACATAGGATATGTAGTTATATCATCATCAACACCAAGCAAATAGTTAACCGTAAACGAGGGGGATTTTTCAGCTATTTGCGAAAGTCTCAATAAGATATAGAGCATGACGTAAATAGGAAGATCATAAACATCATTTGATGGTATAGAAAGTGTTGATCCACTAAGCCCAATTAAATGAGGAAACATCCATGTATGTCTTTTAGCATCTTCTTTCGAAACCATAGTGAGCTTCTTTATTTCATTCATCAGGAAATCTTGTCCATCACGCGTACCTCTCCAAAAGGGTACATATAAACTACGATCAGTAGACAACAAGTTTTCAATCAAATCACGCAGAGACAAAAGATTCAAATATGGTGTATCATCAATTCGTTCGTAAACCTCAGGATGATTTTCTAAGAAAGTAATCACTTCAACTGGCGTGATATAATAATTGCTTGCATAAATTCCATCATCCTCTGTTGCAGGATGTGAATCTGATCTTGCTCTTTGTCTAGATGGAGCTTCAAGATCACTATCTTCATCAACATCAGTAACAATAATTCGTGGTCTTCGTGCATTTGTGCGTGCAACAGAACGCGCAACTCTATCGCGACCCATAGGTCGCCGTCTTGTTGAACTTCTCATAATCCAAGAAAAAAATGCACAAACAAATAAATTTCAAACTAAAAATTTCGCACTTTGTTAAATATTGTATTATTTCTGAATTCAATTTCATCATTAACATTCTAAATTTATATTTACATATTAATCTGAATTGATGATAATTTAGAAAATGAAAGATAATATTTAAAGTGAAATCAAATTTAAAATTTATTTTTTATTTTGTGAAACAAAAATGGAAAGAGATCCTTTCGAGCTTGAAAGAACTTTCATAACAAACATAAACAATCTGTTGATTAGCAATATAAATGAATATGAAGATTATTTGTTTACGAAAGGTCTTTTTACTGCATTAAGAAGAAGTGCAAATACTGCAAGCGAAGAATTTGAAAGTGAGGTGATCAATGCTTTAGATGCGACAATGGAAGAACGAGAACAAACAGCAACAATGATTGTTTTGTGCCTTTGTTCAAGAATTGATTTTGATTTGGGGGAACCCATTGTTTTTACGAATCATCCTTCCTTAGAACGTAAAAGCAAATATGAAGCTTTAAGATTGAAGCTTCTGGAGGAAATGAAAAAAGAAAAATATACTCCTAAGACGCGGAGATCACCTTTATCTATTGCGGATGCAGAAGAACTTGGAAAAATTGCAAGTCTTCAAGCTACCTTAGGCATTCATTATTTCTAAAGGAGCATAATCTTATCACCAAAAATCATATACATTGGTACAACTTTGTGCACAATAATACTTCTTATTTTTTGTGCTCTCCCCAATTTCATCATCTTCATACACAATTCCTTTTCTAATCCCAATTTATCAAACATTCGATATAATTGTAACGCAGGTGTTACACCAGGAAAAAGTGCAACATAATTACTATTCTCAAATGTGTATTTGGTTTTCTGATAATCATTTGCCGAATGCGATGTGCAAATCACATGTATATCGCCATTACCATCATGCTTTTCATGACCTCTTCCATTTGCAAGAGCATCATTCATAATTGCAAATGTCAAATTCTGTATTTTAGGGTCTCTTATTTTATCAACATCGTCAAATAACAGAATTGTTTGTGGTGATTTTGCTCTACTTCTAATTTCAGCTAAAGTAATTTTACTTAATGTTTCAGGTGACATTTTGATTTTATATAAACGTTCTTTACCTAAATCTTCAAAATTTCCATCTTTTTCTTCAAGTGCAGTAAACAGGAGAATATCATATGACGGTGGAAGAAGATTAATCATTTGTTTTGCAAGATAACTTTTACCTGCACCTGGTGCACCTGCAATAAACATTGTCATTCGATCGTTAAACACAGGTCTCCAATCAGAACCTGTTAAACTTGCTTGTGGTTTACTATGCGCAAAAGAAGTTAAAGACATGGAAGATTTTTCATCAGAAAAGAAATCATCTTCATCATCATCTTCACTATCACTCTCATCAAAACCACTTCCATAACTTTTATTTATCGAAGAATGTGATGATGGGGATGGTGTGATATAGAAAGCTTGATCACCGCCGATAGTATCAGCTATTGGTTTCTGATCTTTCTTTTTACCTATTTTTCGCTTTTTAAAAGCAGGAATAAATGTATTAGTAACAACTATCATTCCTTCAACTAAAGTATTTTTCATAATAATAAACAGCAGGGTTTATTCCTTTTTTCCATAGTCTTTCAGTTTCCTCATGGAAAACATCTGGATTTTTTCCATTTCTTAGAAATGCTGCTGTATAAATTCCACAAACAGCTGTATGATCACCTTCAATTTGATATGGATAATCATTGTAATGAATTGTCCATCCATGTTTCTGAAGATCTCTCAATCCATCACGAAATATATTAAGATATTGTCCTGAAGATCTTAAATCATCTTCACTCATCCATGCTATTTTTTCATTGTCGGGTTTTCCTCCATATGTACTGAAAAAATAAATTTCCTTTTTTCTTGGATTACGTGAAACTGAAATCCAATGACCGGAATTCATATTTTTAGGATCCTGTAACAAAATAATATTATCATTAGATTTTTTGAACATATGTGCAAGCATTGCGCGAGGTCCATGTTTTTCTCCCATTTCACAAAGTTCAGAATATGTATAAACAGGAACTTTATTCAATGTAGCCTCTTCCATTTCATCACCACTTCGCGGTTTAAACATAATATCATGTACGCTTATACGTTTCTTTCTTGTTGACATTTTTGTCTCTAGAAATCTTTCATTCATTCCAATTTAAAAAAATAAAATATCTTTTTATTTGATATATGAATGAGTGATTGTCTAAAATAAGTTATTTTTATAGAAAAATATGGCACAAGCAACTGTTAAAACAGTTCAGTATTTGGATCCACGTATTGAGCCACAACCTGATCCTGTCTATGACTATGTGATTGGTCCGACGCAAAATCAATATTATCGCATTCCTGCAAGTGGTTTCAGTCAGAGTTCAATTACATTTAATAACCTGACTACACTTGGTATTGATAGGGCTTACCTCGATACTTTCGAAATCGAACTTTCTGCCACTATTACTTTTAATTTGAAGGATGATGCACCCGATGCGGCAGTTCTTCCTCTTTTGTCTGATTGGACGTTCCAGTCTTTCCCATTTAATACCTGTTGTGAAGAAGCGCGTGTTAACATCAACGGCGGTGCTTTCTTCTCACAACCTATGTTGTATGTACGCGCAAAAGAACGTTATATGAACCAATATGAACTTTCGAAGTCTTATCAGAATATTTGCCCCGTACATAGACCAGAGTTACAATACGAAAGTGGAAGAAGGTTTGATGTATCTATACGCCCTGATGTAGCTGCATCCGCATTTCATCCAGCTTTTAGAGGATTACCCGGACGATATGGAACACACCATAGAGGTTATATGCAATCTAGTGAAGGCATAATTGGTGGAGATAACATGAGTTTCATGAATGCCACCACATCTAATCTTCATTATAAGGATTATCCCGAACTTAAAATACGTCGCGTTGATGATGCGGATGGAAAAAAACTTGTTGTTGGAACAATTGTTTGGCGTGAACCTATTTTTGTTTCTCCTTTTTCTTCGAAGTATGATGCGACTTATGGACGTCCATTGTACAACATCACATCTATGGATTTGTCTTTTAGTTTGTGTAGCGATCTGGGGAATATGATTCGTTTGAATAATTGGGTACGCGGGGCGCTGTCTACTTCAACAGAACAAAGCCAGTCTATGAGTAAATTTACTGTAAAAAGTTATTCGGTTCATTTGGATACTGCTTGCCTCTGTTATCAAGTTATGACTATACCACCAATTCTAAATAAACCTCTTACTACTCTTGTTCCTTATAGGCGTTTTGTTCCTTATATTACAGAATATAATAAGCAAGGAAATACTACAGCAACTAGAGCAGGAACTGTAGTAAATACTCACGGTGATACAATAAATATGTCTTCAGGCGTTTACACATTTAATGAAATTCCTACTGCTATTTGGGTCTTTGTTGCACCAGTGAAAGATCGTTACCAAACAAATAAAATGGATATATATCGTACGGATGCTACACCACCTGCAGTATCCCCTAATGATGTAAATGCATGGGGAAATTGGGATTCCAATAAATTGTTTGCCTTCCTAAGAAAAGTAAATATTAGTATGGCAAACACTACACAAATTCTTGCAACTGCAAAACCAGCTGATTTATATCGAATAGCAAAAGCAAATGGATGTGAGGATTCTGCCGAATCTTGGTTAAATGATAAAACATTTAATACTACGACGCTAGGTGTATTTACCGGGGCAATAGATAGTTATCCGGAAGTAATAGCAAATGACGATGATTTAGAGAATGTTATGCAAGTAGCTGATGATATTGTAGACGGTTCTTTTATGGAAACACGTAAATGGTCACCTGGGGCAGGTTCCGTATTGCGTTTGAAGCCTGGTGTGGATATTATTGTTCCCGATCAACCCTTGATTCCAGGTGCAAATGCTAACAACATGGTTTTCCAGGTTGAAGTAGATGCTGTTACTCCACCCAATTCTCTTGCACAGGTGCACTATGCTCTTTGGCTCTTGTTTGAATATGTTGGTGTTGCTGCAATTTCTCCTGGTCAATGTGAGATTTCAATGAATCCTCTTGGTTCAGGTGAAATCATGGCAGTTTCTCCCGTTATGTCTGCTACTTCTGAAGCTACTGAAGGTAATTTGGAAGGAAGTGGTTTCTGGGATAACGCGAAAAAGCACACAAGAATTCTTGGTCAACTTGCCGATGATGGAATTATTTCAATGATTTTGAAACGTATTCCAGGTGCACAAGGTGCAGCAGAATGGGCAAAGAAACATGGATTAGGTGAACCTGCATGTAAGAGAGGACGTGGTGGAGCATGTACAGGTGGTGCTGTGATTGGGAAAGGATTAAATGATTGGGTTTAAAAATTATAAAAAGAAAGAATCCACGTCATTTTTTCCTAAAAAAGAAAAAATTTGTTAACCAGATTGCGCAGCAGCTGCTGCTGGATTGTCAGTTACAATAACTGGTTCAGTAGCAATTCTCGCAACTGGTGTATAATCAAACCATCCATCTGGAAGTGAGAATAATCTTGCTTCTATGATATAATCAAATTTACCCTTTGAAGAGCCACATTTGATCATACACATATTTTTGAATTTAACACTCTCAGATCCTTCTTTACTTTGTGCTTTATAACTGTGATAACAGATCTTACGGAAGAAAATTCCGAAACGTCCAGACAAAGCTTCTGGATAAAAAGTGAAATTCCGCGCATTATTGATGATGAAATCACATAGAGATCCACCGTTGCTTCCCTGTGAAAGTCCAAGTTCTTTCACACAAGCAGCAGTCATTTCATTGAGCCAATCGGTGTAATCAGGCCTTGCAACATTTTGCATGTCGTGTTGAAGACAGACACAAAGATACAACATCTTCAGTATGTCTTCAGTTCCCACTTTATGATCAGCAATACGTTGTTTGATATTTGGACCAGCAACAATTTCACGGAAGGCAGCAGTAGTATATGCGCCCCTCGATGGTTCAACAGATGCAGGCTGCACCCAAACATCATTTAAGACCAGTGTATCAGTAAGATGAAGAAAATCTTTGCTATCCATCGTATTCCAAACTTTCTGAAGTTGTGTAACACGATGGCCTTTTGGATGTTTAGGCTCTGTCTGTTTCGCAACTGCTGCAGCTCCCGGTTCCGTCATCATCATCCCCGTTGCGGAAGAGTTCTGGCTCGCTCCCTCCGAGGATGGTGCGGGGGTCATAGGAGTCGGGACGGACCCAATACGGCGGCCTCTTACCTCCTCGGTATCTCCAGGGTTCAAGACACCCAGATGTGTTGTTGCTTCCGTTCTCATGAGAGGGGAGTTCTGAGGAGCAGGAGGAAGAGACGCGTTGCTTGTTGTCAGACGGGGTTGTTTCATGAAAGGCCTTGATACAGACATCTTTATCGTTGATGTATATTTGAATATTCACAGTAGTCATAAAATTATTTTTAAATCAAAAATCAAAGAAAAAAAGAAGAGATAAAAAAATTTACAACAAGATTTCCAATTTCGTTTCATTAAAAATACATGGATAAGTTAATGTCTTTATTTCATGATGAAAAGATAGTTATCAACTTTTCTATTAAGCAATTCAGATTAATGTATAAATTTCATCATGAAAATAAGAATTTAGAAAAATGTTGATTTAAGAAACAAATTTTTTCATTTTTAGAATTGGTGATTTTTTAATTCGTTGTAAAAAAATGAGTTTCGTTGAAGAAAAACCAGTTATATCAAGTGTGCGTTTAGCATTAGTTTATGATGCAGGTGGTAAGGATAATTTACAAGTTGCTGAAATACAACGTATTTATCCTCTTCCTCCTTCAAATGCAGCAACTCTGTATTTGATGGAAACAGAACCTTTTCTATGTGAAGGATTAGAAAAAGGTGCAGGTCGTCCTTTTACTGAAGAAGAAGTCAGACTTATTATTAATTATCTTAAATCTTCTTTCCTGAAAAAAGACACAAAAACTTCATCACATTAAAATAAATTTTTTAAATTATGAAAAAAGATAAAGACTGAATGAATTACTATTATAATCCTCCACGTGGTAGTAGAGCAAGAAAAGCTCTTGATGGTGCAGGTTTGCTTGGTTTTCTTGCAAAAATATATGCAAAAACAGTGGGAAAATGGGGTAAAAAAAGAATTACAGATCTAAAAGATCAAAGAAAAGAAATAAAATCATTGGAAGCAGCTGTTAAAGCAAAGAATCAGAATCAGGATCAGAATGGTGCTGGATTCGATCTTTTTGAAAAAATAGATAACTTGGGAAGGAAAGAAAGTTATGCAGGTCATAGACGAGGAAAAGTTAAAGCAAAAGGTGGATGTTCAGCTTGTAAACGTTATTTCGCTAGTAAAGAAAAAGGTGGGATGCGTCCCGGGGCTGGTTGGAGGAGGCAGTGGATGCGTGAAAGACAGCCATGGGGAGAACTAGAAATATGGAGAAAAAAATATAAAGGAAAATCACTAATGGACTTGATAAAAGAACGTAAACAGCAGAACGAACCGCAGCCACTATCAACATATCAAGGTGGAAAACTCGAAGGACGTGATGTAGTTGATTTCTTAGCTGGTCCTATTGGTTGGGCTTTCATGGGTGTAAGAAAAGCAAGGGAAAAGAAAATTGATAAATTGAAAAAACAATTGAATGGTGGAATGATTGGGTATGATGCAAAAGTTAATTTACCTCTTGAAAGTCCTGTGTTATCTGTTTATAAACAACCACCAAAACTGAGTTTAGCTTTAGATGGTTATCAACCGCAACAGGTAGCAACACTTTTACCTCTTATCGATGATTTTAATCAACGAGTTGATAGTCAATAAAATTTCACTATATCTTTTCTATGTAAATCTTCAAAATAAAGTGTACCTTTCATCAAAACACTTTTCTCTATTACTTCTTAATACATTTTTACAAACCCAAATTTATTAGACATTAGTTATTTTTTAGTTCTCATTTTTTTATTTTTTTTCTTTGTAAAAAACGAAAAAATGGCTTCTATTGATTACAGTATCTATCGTTCGTTCTTCTACCATAACCTCTACTATGAGGTCTCGAGGTGGCTTGATCTTCATCCTGAGCTCACTAGAGATGAAGGTATTATTCCTTCTCTCCGTGAACTTGTTAGAGATTTGGATCCTCATAAATGGCAACATTCTTATGTCAATCGTGAACTTGCAAATCAAACTCTTTATGCTTTAAAGCTCATGAAAGACTCTATTGTTAAATTGGATCCATCACTTTGGGAAAAAATTCAGAAAGCTATTGATTATTATCAAGATTTATGTAAAGAAGAAGATGAAGAACTTGAAAAAATGAAAAGTGCAGCTGATGTTGGATATGACATGTTTCCTTGTTTTGATGGTGTCGATGATGGAAATGGTGAGAAAAAGGAAGAACAAGAAAAAGTTGATGATGATGATGATGAAGAGGAAGAAGTCCATTTTGTTCATCATCATACTAAACCACTCGTTTTGTTTGATGAAACTGAAATCATTGATGAAAATGAATGTGAAAAAGATGGCGCAGAAAAATTCGAATATGAAGAACTGCCTTCACGTGATGAAGATGAAGATGATGATGACGATGATGATGATGATGATGAACAAGCTGATGATGAGAAAGAAGATGAATCAATAATCATTACCACAACAATAACAAGAAAACGTCCAAGGAATGTTGATTATGAAAAAAACAGTGATGTTGAGAAACATGAAAGACCAAAGAAACGTCTGAGATGTGTTCGTATGTTTCCACGTATTATAAAATACTATTTTTGAGATTTTCCTTTCTAAAGAAACTAAAAAAATCATTTTTTTATTTCTTTTTTCTCCTTTCTTCTACATTCAGAAAAAGGTTTTTTCTTTGTTTTTTTTCTTCAAATTAATCCTAATCTTTCTGCATCATCTGATAAAATTTGTGCTTCCGTTCTACGTCTTCTTTTTGGTTTAGCTGCTATTTTCCTTCCTCTCCGTCTAAGTTGGACATTATATTCTGGGTAGATTACATTATGAAGCCTATACAAACTTGCTACAAGTTTTTCTCTTCCTACATCAGTGTCTGTATAGTGTGATGGTAATTGTGCTTTTACATATTTCGGAATTCTATCATATCTTTGTCCCAACAATCTTTTAACCTCTGCATCTGAAAGTGTTCCTTCGCGATATGGCATCAATGCAGCCTTTTGACGTTGTGTATAACCTTCAAGATTATTAACCCAACGTTCAAATTCTTCACGATCACGTTTATTTCGCGAACCAGATGGAAATATAGCATGTCCACCTTCTTCCTTCTCTTTCCTCTGCTTCTCTATTTTTCTTTTTATTATCCCTTTCATAAATGGGTATTTCATCAATCTATTAATTTCACTTTTTGATAATGCTCCATACCCATTTAATGCAGCTTTTGTGTACGTATTATTACAATTACAATTTTTCCACCCACAAGTACAACTCATATTTATTTATAACTACATTCATTCAAATTTTTATTTCGAAGAAAAAAAAAAGATGGAACGAAAGTTTATTTTATATTTAACCATTGGCATACCCGGTAGTGGAAAATCACGCTGGGTCAAGAAATTTGTTGAAGATCAACATCATAGAAACATCCATGTTATTTCGTCAGATGCACTACGAAGAGAAATACTAGGTGATGATCAAAACATAAAAGTATCACAACATGCAATGATACATGATGAAGAAAGAAAAAGAATCAAAAAATTATTATCCGATCCTTCATTAACTTCACCTGTAATCGATATTCTTATTGATGCTACAAATTGTGATGTTCATGAATGGGAAGAATTTGCAAAATTAAATCCAACTTTAATGATTGCAAAAGTGTTTGATCGTGATGTTGAACAATCAATGAAAAATCAATCACATAGAGAAAGACAAGTGCCGGAAAATATCGTAAAAAATTATCATTCTGAATTCACAAAAAATAAAAAATATCTTTCACAATTTTTCAATATCATTGATTTCATTCCTTATGAGCCGTGAAAAAATTTTTTCTTTAATTAATAAAATGAAACAACTGAAAATTTTCTGTGTGGAAATATAAATGGGTGAGCAATAAATGCTTCTCTCACCGGTAGTTTTTCTTCTTCTTTCTTTAGTTCAAAATCTATCAAAGGTCTTGCTGTTTTAGGAAAAGCTCTATTTACCATTTCTTTAGGTGGAGCAATGCCACGTTGCTCTGTTTGTTGTGTTCTATATTCATCTCTCAAGTCATCCATTACATCTTTCTCCTCTTTTATTCTTTCTTCAGGTTTTCGTTTAAACATTCTATCTAATGGATGATGTGGACGAACCAATGAAAATAAATAAGGTGCTCTCCATCCCATTAAAGATGAACCATGACCTTCCATCTCTTGAACTCTAATTTTTCTGAAATAATCTCTAGCATCTTTTTCTTGTTCAGAACCTAGATAATCCTTCTCACGCTTTTTACGTTCTTCTCTTTTTTGCTGTGTTCTTCTCATTACGCCAACTCTGTCTTGTAGTTTTTTATATTCTTCCTTTCCAATTTGCTCTTTTATCCAAGCTAATTCTGCTTTTTCTGCATCAGATAAACGTCCATATTCTGCATCACCCTCTTCTAACCACTGACCTCTTCTCACATTAATATATTTACGATATCTAGCTGGAAGATCATTGTAATACCAAGATGAAACAGCTTCTTGGTATTCTTCTGGCACTTGATCAAGTTCATCAGTTTCAGCAAGATATTGTATAGCTTTTTCTTCAAGTTCCTTCATTTGTCTTTTCTGTAAGACTTTCAACAAACTTTTCAAACGCGCTTCTTTAGCGGAAACAATGCCTGCATTAAATGCTTGCGCTTGTTGCATTGCGCTACGTGTTTTCTCTGCATCTTCTACACTTGTAACACCTTGTGGAAGATCTTTATCCAAGGGAAACATAGCAGTATTACCGAAATCTTTAAATGTTACATTAAACCATGCTTCCGAATCAGGATTATACATCCCAGCATTTTTTAGTTGTTCAATTTTCTCCATTGCACGTTCTTGTTGCTCCTTTTCCAAAGATGTAATACCTACTCTATGGATTGGCGATTTATACACCGAATACAACTGTTGTTTACGTTCAGAAGTACGAAAAGGATTTTTAAATTTCAATATTTTAGATGGTGTTGAACTTGATGAAAATAATGATGTATAATCAACTTTGGGAATTTTAGGGGAAATTTTCCCCTTCTTTCTGTTTATTCCTTTTCTTCTCATTTGTGTAAGTTTACAAATTAAAATTCATTCAAACATATTTTTTTAAAAAAATAGTTTTTCTCATAACCTTCTTCTCCTTTTCTTGCTTGGTTTATTTTCCGATGGAAATAAACCCCTTAAATTTGATGATGCTGGGAAAATACCAATGGGAAGTTCATTACGTAAAGATGATGCTGTCTTTAGTGGTAATGTATGAACTAACCTTCCATTTTGTTGTTTCATTCTTTGGTTTTCCATACGTATTTCCATAGGAATTACTTTATATGATTCCATTAAATCATTATAAGGTTCATCTCTCATATGTTTCGGTAACTTTTCGCGTGCAGATGAGGGATTAATATCGGAATATTCCTCTGGTTTAAATTTCTTCTTCTTTTTCTTTTCACTTATTTTATCCAACGTATCTACTGCTGTCGAAGATGAATCAAATATGTTCGATGATTTCAGTGAAGACAATTGTAAAGGTGTGACAGAAGTTAATTGTGTTGGAGAATAAGCAGGCATTCGTACGGTTGTTAAAGCTGATGTTGAAGCACTGCTTGGACCACTATATACGCTCGTCGATTGTGATAATGGATTCGCTGTTATATGATTAGATAAAGCAGTATCTAATAAATCACTATTCTGTGAAAACAAATTGTTATATCCATTATATGAAAAAAGTTTATTCATATAAGGTGCGAATCTGATTGCATTTTCCCTCCTTGCTAGATCTGAAAATGGTGTTTCAAACATTGCAGCAGTTGGTGTTGGATCAGTTAATAATGGCGTTAACTGCACATATTTCGGCCCTGAGGGTAATGGCATTTCTGTGGGTGGAGAAAGTTTGAGTTTCGCAGATAATTTCTCCACATATTTTGGTGGTAAGGATGACCTTCCTTCTTCTGGCGAGGTATTAGAAAACATGTCTTTTAATTCTTTTACCATTTCAGCAGTTTCTCCTTCCTTCGGTTTTAGACCCAAATCTTCCAAAGCAGCTTTAGCACTTTGATCTAGCACATCAGGTGTATTAATGGCTTTATAATATTCCTTATTAGTTAACATTTTTTCAAACCACCATAATTTGGCATATTCTTTTGCACCTTCACTATCGCCAATTTCTTTTGCCAATTTTATTTTTTCCAAAATTCTCGTAGGTTCATTTAATCTTAATGTATTTTCAAAATCCTTAGCTTTCTGTTCATTCTGTGCTTTTGTTTGTTTTACTAAATCAATGTAATCCATGTTTGCACGATCAACTTTAGCTTGGTTATCAGCTGAAATTCTTTGATTAGCTGCAGCAACACGTTCTTTTTGTATATTATATAATTTTTCTGCAGCATTTTGTCTCGCTTGATCACGGTAACTTGCATCTAATGATGAAATACCCGCAGAACCTGCCATATGAAATAAATCCTTGTGTTCTGTGGCCCAATCTTCCAAACTCGTTAAAGCACTGGCAGCGCCTTCTGATAGTTTTGGTTTTATATAACGATTAAAAGATTTTAACATTCCGCCCACACCGTCAATTATAGGATGAATTAAATATGGCATTGTACCCCAAAATAATGTGGAATACCAGGGCCTAGATGCTGCACCGACGACGTTAGTTACAGCTTTCAAAAGAGGATCATATGAAGAAGTAGACGTACTGCTTGTAAGGTTGCTAAATACATCGCCAAAACTGATTCCGCTGTTCGCAGTATTGTTAAATGCTCCAGTATTTGTAGCATTGTTAAACACAGTATAACCTTCTGGAACAGTTGCAAAATTACTCGCGTATTTTGCAAATTCTTCTGGAGGTGACCATGCGCCGCCGTTAAGTTCATGTAACGATGGAAAAGGAATTGTAGGTTTTTCATCTGTGCTCGAAAATAACCAATCTGTATTAAATTTATAGACTTTCCCACTACTATTCTTTTTACCACCATACTTTACTGTCCCAAATCCTTTAAAATGATCAGAGTGTGCAACCATATTTGTTAAACTGTTTTGCGGACCATAAAACTGTTGTCCTTCTTTGTCTTCAACAGGAAATGATGAATATTGTTTATATATATCACCCAGATCAGATATTACTCCGTTTATAGCTTCTTTCGGTCTTCCTTGTAACGATTGTGAAAGAACAGTGCCTAAAACTTTCATTACAATTTCATAAGCGCGATTAACATCTTCTGCTGGATTCCCACTTTTAACACTTTCGCGTTGTTTATCTATAATCTCAGATGCGGCTGATAAACCATTAGAAACAGCTTCCACTGCTTTTGATGCTTCTTGGTGTGTCATACCACGTAAAATAGATGACATATAACTCCCTATACCGCCAATTACGACTGCTGCTGTGCGCTCAGGTGAATCCTCATCGGTCTTTTTAATTAAATAATTTGAAACAGCATTAGATACAGCTGGTACAACGTTTTGTATTAAAGATGCAATAACTTCATTTTTATGTTCCGTCCATGCTCTGCTGACAACATCTTTAGTAATCCCCCACATACTAGTATTTGGTTGTGTGGCTGCAACTTCCGGAGCAGCATTTTCTGCAGCAGCAACCACACGATCATTTAGATCTGAAGAAACACCGGTAACAGCTCCTACAATCGCTTTTGCTAACATTCCACCTGCAGCAGAAAGTGCACCTGTTGCAAGTGCACCTAAAAATGGATCCATTCCACCTTTTAATTTTTTAGTTCTTCCTCTACTTCTCTTCATTATTTCTATAAAAAGATTCAAACACTCTTTATTTTCATTTAAATATTTTGAAAATGAAATGAAAGAATGAGTGAGCGAGAATATATTAAATTCAATACTTCAATCCAAGTTTCCTCAAACTCTGGTGGTCTTCAAACAGATAGTGAAGGAAATGTGGCTGCTATTTTGGAACTGAGATTACCTGATAACATTTTCCCTGCGGAAAATGGTAATAAAAAAGTCGATTCTGTACAAATGCTTACTACCAAAATGAGAATCTCTATGGAAAATACTCCTATTGCTCAATTACCATTGGATATGGATCTTCTCACTAACACATTTACTCCATCAACATGCCAATTAGGAGTTTACCCTTATTGTTTGCTGGATGATCAATCTGTGAAACCTTTAAACATTGAGGATAGTGCTTTCCCTTATTATTATGATGTAATATCGGCTGTATATGTTTACATACGATATGCTAACGAAACACAGGATCAAATAATTGCTGATTTTCCAAGTAATAGTAGTAATGATGCCGGTCTTTCTCCGTTTAATAGAGATCTTAAAAATATACTAAAAGAAATTGGTTATTGGAAAAAATATTGTGCTCACCCGATGAATCTTTGTGCGCAAAGTAATCATGAAACATTCTTAATCGAAAATAATTCTTTGTTGGTAAAGCATATTTCCACTCTTGAACAAATGATGCAAGATGCGTTGGAAAATGCAGTTACTTTTGCATCTACGCAATCAAGAAAAAATGCTGCGGAAATATATGTGTTGGAAGTGGGTGCTGAACCAACTGAAGATTTCACTCCAATGAATGATACTAAATATCAGTTGGGTAATATGGAAGTTTATCTCTGTAGATATAACCCTCTTACAGATGAAATGGCGCATGATACAGAACAATGTCATCTGAAAACAGCATTTAAGCCAATTGTGAAATTCACTGAACAAAGTATGCGCATTGAATATGATACGGGATGTTTTGATAATATTATACCTGTAATATGGCAGCCTGCTTACGTGCAAACATGGGATGTTCCAGAACAATTAACCGAAGATAGCGGTAGATATTGGGGTACAATCAGAATGCCTCCATTAAAACGTGTTTATAAATATAACATGAACATTGACAATCAAACTGGTTTATATTCTTTTTCGCTTCTACCTTCATATTACGCAAGAGCTTTTAATATTGTTGGAAATGAGGAAATGTATAGAACTTTTTCTTTTCTCCCATGGATAAAGTTAACACCAAATTCAAACACGCCAATGCAGGGTGGAAGAATTCCAGAAACACACCTTGTAACATCTGCTGTTGATGAACCTGTATATATTTTAGATGGAACAGGAGCAACTGTTACTATGAGTGATCCTGAACCAATTTTGGATAATAGTGCTGGATATAATGTTACACGAAACACAAGAATTTGGTATAATGAGGATGTAGCAGTTACGCCTTATGCAACAGGTGTGTCTACTGGCACTGTAAAGGCCCCATGGTACTGTTTTTATTCTATTGACAATTACGATGACCCAAATTCAATAAAGGCCGGTATGTTTAATGAATGGCTCAATTCTCTTGTGTCAGCTGATATCATGTCTAGTGCTTGCGCAATTGATATGCAGAATCTTGCTGTTTCTCAAAATAATTATCAAGGTGTTTTTATTTTCGGTTCTGTTGATAAAGGAACTGATGCGGCACACACACCGTTTAATGGTCGTTTATATTTTAATGTATTATATCCACCAAGTGAAGCTGTAACTAGACAACAAACTACGAAGCAACCTTTCGCTATTGGACCGACAACTACGAATCATGAAGAAAATATTACTGAATCCCAGTACTCATCTACAGAACATACAACCAATCCTGAAGCACCGAGTTGGGCAGGTGAAACTACTACAGCACTCGGTTCGCGAACAACAACTAATCGAGCAGGTGGTGGAATTTTAGTTCCGCAAAACACTGTATATTTTTATGCACGCACGCGGCCTGATAGTGATTTTACTTTTGTAGGAAACGATGTTCCCTCTACAAATGATTTCAGATGGAGAGCATGTGAAAAAGCTGTCTTTGGAGAAAAAGATACTATACATAACAAATTCCCATATAGAATATGGGGGGATGCACCGGAAGATATGAATGGTGCTTTTTTCGACGAAGTTAAACAACGTACATTTTTCTGGTTTGAAGTAGAAGCAGCTCATGTAAGTAACGATCCCGCCTCTGATTATTTTACTTTTGTTTATAATTATTTGGAGAGTCCTCCGGAAAATCAAGATCTTATGGCATTTGCTGTAACGTGGGATCATGCACAGACTCCCGCAAATGGCGGAATTTATCAATGTACTGAAGCTATTATAACACGTGATAGAAATGAAACTGTTGTAACAACGGTGGAAACACTACCACCAGTATATACATGTGGAAACGTACACTTGACTTTTGAATGGAACAATCTTCCAATAGTTGTCTTGTCACCAATCCAATCTATTGTACTAACATTGCAAGGCATGAATGTAAATCAAGAATATCAACCGATTAATGTAGCACAACCTGGTGGATCTTCTTTGGTTTCAACTATACCTGTGATTGAAAACTATTACTCTCTCGCACAAACATTAAGAGATCTTCATGATGAACTAGTTATTATTAAAGATAGTTATGATGATCAACCTTGCTATAGTCTTTCCACTGTGGATGGGCAAGCGCGTTCGCTACGATTGGCTGCACATTATATTACGAAGGATGGAAGATTGCACCAAATCTATATTCCGCCGAACGGTGTTTTCTCTTTGCAACTTACTTTTGGCATTTCTTTTTATTTCACATCTTAAATATGATGTTTGATTGAACGTTCTTATTTTCTCGCAAATGGATATTGATAACACAAACGTATCGTTGCATCCAAGTAAATCGTTCTATGAACGTTTGTATGATTTCGCTTCAAAATCGCCGGGTGCAACAGTTTCAAGTATTTGTGCACTATTCATAACTATTATTCTAGCTGTTACTGTTCCTACTCTTCTCTCTGGTAAATTTTGTAATTGTGATTCTTCTTAATTCTCATTCATCGTGAAATAAGAATTCAAATTAAGGATGAACAAATACTTGTATTTAAACCTTTCATGTATTTTTCTGATGATTTTTTTAATCTACGAAAATTATGAATAATTATTTTTATCTAAATCCTATCATCAATTTTTTCGTCAATAAATCTTTTTCTATGAATGATTACAAATTTTTATTGAGAGTGCGGGATGTTCTTAGAACGGCTGATACACGCGAATACGCGCGTGAAGCTTTAGATGAATATGAACATTTCAAAGATGTAGTAGAAGAATTTTGTGAAAATTGGTATACGAATCATCGTCATGGGAATGAGGATATGTATGATTCTACTGTGGAAGGTGATTATGTTAGTTGTTGGATTACGCAATACAGTGGGGAGCCGCTTTTCAATTGCACTGTAATGTCTGAACTCAGAAAACTACAATTTAATCGTGATAGTAAAACAATTGATCACTTATCCATCTTTCCTAGAAAGCTTCTATCCATTCATCGTAATGCAAAAGAGGAAAACAATGAAGCAAAACAATGACGTCATAAATGTGACGTCATAAAATCTTGTTTCCACATTTTCCCATAATACTATACCATTTTCCAATGACGTCACTCAGATTCCATCCTCTTCCATAACCGCATTTTAAGCATGAAAAACATACCCCATTTTACATTTGGAATTGATTTTTAGTTTTTAAAATTTTTTATTATTCTCTGCTATTGTGATCTTTAAATTAAAGTGTAATTCTATCCAACCGCCAATTAGTCACTCATTTCTCTATTATATTTCTAAATTCTCAAAATTCCCCTCTTTTGAAAACGTTTTGAAAGACTTTAGTTTTAAATTTTTTTTATTTTTGTTCAGAAATAAATCTTCAAGTGAAAAAATTGGATTCAAGAACAAGAACAAGAAAACAAAAAAATGGCAGCAGCAGCAGCAGCAGCAGCAGCAGCAGCAGCAGTAGCAAGTGACAATACAAACCAGGAAGTTCATGACAATTGTGAAGGTATCCATAGACCTGAATTGTTAAAAGAATTGGATGATTATATTGTTGAAAGAATTTCTTTTCTCGCAATAGAAGAAAATTTCCATGATTTTCTTGCTATTAGAGGCATTCGCTTGTTTGGAGATGATCTTGAGTATTGGAACAAAATATATAGAGAGTTGTTCTTTGAATCTGAAAAAGTTTCTCTTGGTGATTTATTGGACAAAACAGAAAGATTCCTGAATGAAAAACTGAACAACGACTTTGATGAAAGTGAAGAACTCATTCGTGCACTTCACGAACTTCACAATTTCTATATTAAGGAGATGGGTGATGTGGAATCTCGTTATGTTGCTTGTCTTGAAAAACAAGAAGAAATGGATAAAAAAACAGATAACTTGGAAATAGAAAAAACTTTAAAAAAACCAAAAGTTATAATAAAAAGAATTCGCGAAGAACCTGAAGATGTTTCTGATGGTGATGATGATGACATGATCAACAGCTTGCAACCTGAAGATAGGGTTGACCGTTCCAAAAAACCAAGACTTGATCTTGGCGATGATGACGTGGATGACAAAGGTAATCTCAAACTCTAAAAAATCACCAAATTTCACTAAAATTCTCTCCCATTTTTTCTTATCCTTCAAACATGTCATTGGAAGGAAATAAATTTAACTCCTTTTTATTAGGGTTAGGGTTTTCCGAACGAAGTGAGGGTTAGGGTTAGGGTCGAGGACTAGGGTTTAGGGTTAGGGTTTCCGAGCGAAGCGAGGGTTAGGGTTAGGGTTATGGTTAGGGTTAGGGTTAGGGTTAGGGTTAGGGTTAGGGTTAGGGTTAGGGT
>AUXO014370671.1_pt1 | contig 26219 bp, 20 predicted proteins | sample 768731 | NCBI WGS metagenome assembly AUXO01 (sample SAMN02715735, study PRJNA202380) | gut metagenome | biome: sheep rumen | host: Ovis aries | place: New Zealand: Palmerston North | reverse complement strand
GTTCTATATACTATTTGTATACTAACTAAAATCAAATAAAATTTTCAAACTTTTTCATAAAACTACTTGATTTTTATATAGTTAGCTTTCTTTTATAATATCCATTTTTATTTCTCCTTTCCTAGTCTACTTTTATGTTATCATAAATCATATTATAAATAATTAGAGATTCAAAATTGGTTGACATTCATGCAAAATATATTCTTTTTCATGCAAAAAGTGGTAGATCAACTCTACCACAATATTCTTATAAATTTTTGATATAAAGTGCAATCGTCTCGATGCAATCCTTTGTTTGTATACAACTTCCTAAACGATCATAAAAGCCATGATCCATTCCCTGATAACGGATCACACCACAGTCTATACCACCATCTATTAATTTTTTCGCAAATAAATCATTTGCTAATCGATAATAATCATATTTTGCTTCAACAATTATCACTTTATATAAGTTTTGAAAATCTCTTATATAAAGGGGTGATAAACGAGGATCCTGCTGATCCACATGATGATAACAATATAACTGTATCATCAGGTCATTCAATAGTCGAAAGCGATTCAAACGAGTAATCATATACTTTCTTTGACTTTCTTCAATCTTATACTGATCATATGACCAATAGCTTAATTGTTCACAAGGTTGTATATCCAGTGCCCCATAAATAGGAACTGTTAATGCAATATAACTTCCTAGATCAGATGCACTGATTGCAAGAGCAAGGGCACCTCCGGCACTTTCTCCACTGATCGCAACTTTCTTTTGGTCAATATGCCATCTTTCAAGATTATGAATTAGCCATTTGACAACTTCATAACAATCGTTATAAGCAGCTGGAAAAGGATTTTCAGGCGCTAAACGATAATCAATGGAAACCACTAAAGAATAAGAACATTCAGCTGAATACTTACACTGATGAGATATCACACGACTGCTGCCACCAATATAGCCTCCTCCATGGAGGAATATGGTCATACGATCAAAGATTTCTGGTTTGAAAAATGTTACTGGTATTTGTCGATCAGATAATGGTACAAGCAGTGACTGAATCCTAATGAGTGTCGTAGTAAGATCCTTATTAGGCGATCCCATTTGTTGCCTTAATGCAAATAAATCAATATGCTGCGTATCCTGTTTGATCGTCGGATCAAGAATCAAACCACTATTTTTCACTTTTTGAATAACCGTTGGATCGAGTATATGCTCTTTATGCAATCCGGCAATACGCTTATATAAAAGTTTACGTCCTTTATAAAAGTTCAAAAGGTCAATCTCAAGCATATTACACCAGCTCCGTCTTCGCAACAACTTCATTTTCCGCAATTTCATTATGAATTTTTCAATCCACGAAGCATCGCCTGAAATGGCTACTAAAAACTGATAATAGAAATGCTCTTGATGAAATACCAAGTATTTTATAAGCGATTTCGGGAATAGTATACTTAGCACAATGCATTCAAACGATTATATGAATATATTTCTCATTCAAATATTTTCTATTGACACTTTTTCTCAGTAGAACTATAATCGTTTTGTAATCACTTACATAGGAGGAAATAAAATATGGAGAAAATAAAAAACTTCATGAATAACTTTCAGACTATCATGGAAAATAAAATAGTTCCTGTCGCTGCAAAGTTTTCTGGAGAAAGACATTTAAGTGCTTTACGAGATGGATTAACCATCTTAGTCCCTTTTACCGTCATTGGTGGTCTTTCATTAATGATCGCTAACCCACCCGTTGATCTTACCATGATGAAACCTACCAATCCGTTATTTGCTTTTCTTATTGCCTGGAAGAAATGGGCAACAGCATATTCTAGTTTACTTACTATTCCTTTTAATCTCACTATTGGTATTATTTCAGTTTATACTGTTTTAGGTGTTTCGTATCGTTTGGCTAAATCCTATGATATGGATGCATTTCCTAACGCATTAACTGCATTGTTTGTATTCTTCAGTGTGGCAGCAGTTCCTCAAACTATAAAAAAAGGATCTTACATAGATGTCTCTGGATTAGGCTCTACTTCCATGTTTGCTGCTATTATTATCGGATTGCTGGTTGTAGAAATTAGTCATTTCATGATTAAGAAAAACATTAAAATCACTATGCCAGCCAGTGTTCCACCAATGGTTGCCGGTCCATTTGAAGTTTTAATTCCAATGCTTGCTAATATGATTCTCTTCATCGCATTGAATCAGCTTTGTTTAGCAACCACTAAAGCAGGATTAACCAGTTTAGTATTTACAATCTTTTCACCATTAATTTCAGCCACGGCTTCATTACCTTCAATGCTCTTTATTGTAACATTAACAGTTGTCTTCTGGTTTTTTGGCATTCATGGTGATAATATGGTCAGTGCCATTACTACACCAATCTTTACCAATAACTTGGTTGCCAACCTTGATGCTTATAATAAAGGTCAGCCAATCCCTAATATTATTGCAGGTAACTTTACATTTATTTTTGGTTTAGCCATTGTTTACTTAGCTTTCCTCTTTAATATGAATGTCTTTTGTAAAAATGAAAAGCTGAAATCATTAGGACGATTAGCTATTCCATCATCTCTCTTTAATATCAATGAACCATTAGTTTTTGGGATTCCTACTGTTTTAAACATTTTGACATTTATTCCAAGTGTCATTTGTACTATTCTTAATGTATCCGTTGCATATTTAGCGACTTACTTTGGCTTTATGAACAAAACATGTATGAGTGTTCCATGGACACTTCCTGCTCCATTATATGCTTTTATTTCGACAATGGATTACCATGCACTTATTGTCTGGTTCATTCTCTTTGCTTTAAACGTTATCATCTGTTTACCATTTATGAAGAGCTATGATCACCAGCTAGATTTAGAAGATCAAGGTGATATCAATGAAAATTAGTGAAATTATTACATTTTTAGAAAGCAAGGGTGACTTTATTAATTATCAGCATACCCGTGATCATCTCCTTATTGGAGATGATCATCAGGATGTCAACCAAGTCATTGTTTGCTGGGTAGCATCTCTACCAATCATTAAACAGTCTATTCAAAGCAATTGCCATTTCATCATTTCTCATGAAAATCCATTCTATTTAGCCTCAACAAACTTGCCCAATATACTATTATCAGCACAACAAGAAAAAAAGGCATTACTCAAAGAACATTCCATAAGTATCTATCGCTGCCATGATTTATGGGATGGTATCCCTGACGTTGGTGTTAGGGATACCTGGGCAAAAATCATGAACATACCTTTTAAACCCTGCCAGCCTCAAGATTATATTCGTATATCAGAGCCGACAAACCGACCATTAAGCTACTTTATCAATATAATAGCAAAGAGTATTCAGCCTTATGGTGAAACGGGTATTGAGGTAATTGGTGATCCTGATCACGAAGTTCATACCTTAGGGATTGGCACAGGCGCCTGTACCGATGTTTTTGAAATGGTCGCAAAAGGTGCTGATACCTGTATTGTCAGTGATGATGGGATCAATAATTGGAGTTCCATCCAGTGGGCTCACGATCATCACATTCCTTTAATTGTCGTCAGTCATATGGCTTGTGAGGCTCCTGGAATTAAATCTATGGCCGACTTTCTCAATGATTCAATACCTGATGTACAATTTAAATTTCTGCCAAATGACTTTCAAATCACTCACTTAAAAAGCAAGTGCTAGCCTTCTAGCGCTTGCTTTTCTAAATATAATCCATAATAATAGGAAATCACTTCCGCAAAGAAATGCATGGTGGTTCGATTGTCTAACTGCTTAAGTACTTTTGTATCCTTCAACAAATGCATTGTAGAAGGTAATACAAAAGATGTATTCACGTACTTTTCTAAAGCATTATCTGGATTCATTGTAATCAGCACTGCTCGAGCTTTCTTTTGTGAAGCAGCTTTAACAAGTTGTCCATATGTATCCAATGCCCCTGACACACTAAAAATAATAATCAAATAATCCTTGGTGATACATTGCGTTAGGCATTTAATTTCTTCGCGATCCGTCGCATCGCCAATATACTTATTATGAGAAAACAATGAATATTTCAATTGTTTTGCACAAAAAGATGAATTTCCTATGCCAATAACTTCCACATATTTGTATTGATCAATGTATTCAGCTAACAATGTTAGCTGAATATTATAATCTTGTTTTGAAAGTTCGGTAATTGTTTGACTATAGGATGACACAATTTCCTGATAAATATCGCCACTTTCCGTATTTTGTTTTTCTTCTTTTATAAATGATTCACCAACAGCATATTTAAATTCACTATAGCCGCTATATCCTAGCTTTTTAGCGAATCTTAACATTGCAGATTTAGATGTACTACATAATTCAGCAGCATCTATAATAGAATGTTCACTCACAACTGTTGGATCATCTAATATTACTGTACATATCTTTCTTTCAGTATTAGTTAAAGATGTATAATATATTGATATCTTTTCTTGTAATTTCACTTAGTTAGCTCCTTATTAGTACGAAATACTATTTAATCATCTATTTTTTAACACAATACCTTGTTTATAATTTTTAGGTAAAGCTATTTCAATTTCAAATCTAACAACCGCTTTCTTATGATAATTAGCAATGCTTTTCATTTCTTCCTCTGTCCAGTAATAATTAATTGTTTCATTTCCATCATTTATACAGCTCCATTGATATCGTCCTTTTGAATCAGGAGCAATGTTCATTTCAGCAATTGACTTTCCTGTTAATTGTACCTCTATATTTTTTATTATTATTTTAAATTCTTTATTAGGTAACAGTAAATTATCTTTTGAAAATCTTATGTTTATTACGTCATACATTTGATTAAAGTTTTCTATTTTATCTTTGTTGAGAGACAGCCTGGCTAATATATTTGCACCAATAAGCAAGTGATAATTTTTAATTAGCTGATCATTATTTTGATATTTTTCTATAGAATTTTCGACTGCTTTTCCCTTGTCAATAAGGTGCTGACACAGCTTCTCAAAAAATAACTTTACAACTTTTTCTTTTGCGTCATTTTCTGCATTTCCATTATAATAATTAACTATACTTTCACTATTTACCTTATCAACTAGGAAAGTGATTGTACTGCTTGTAAAATTATCCTTTTTAGAATCTTCAACAATTATGATATTAAACTTATCTGACACAAACTGCTTTAAATCCTTTTCAATTTTTTTAATCAAATCCTTACGCATCAATTTATCATATAGCTCATTATACTTTTTTATATCTTCAATACACTTATTTTGATAAAATTTTCTTTTTTCATCTAACACAAAATTTACATATGTATCAACCTGTTGATCCACTTGCTCTTCACTATCATCACGTAATAAGTGTATGAGTAATGCAAAAGCTTCTTCTAAATTATCTTCTTCTGAAACTTTTGCTTCTATTATTAGATTATCCAATAACTGTTCAAATGTTTTGTTATTCGTATTCAACGCCAAATCTGCTAATATGAAATAAAAGAAAAACGTCATATAATCTTTACGCAATAAATTGATTTTCTTTTTCTCGGTTCGAAACTGATTATCAATCATACGAATTGATTGATAATAGGTATCTAAATCAATAAAATCCGGATTATTTTTTAAGCACTCTAAACTGCCTTTCACTAAACTTTTTAAACATTCTTCAATATGATCCTTGTCACTCTCAATTCTAGAGTCATCATGCAAAATTTTACCAAAAATATAGCACTCAAGAGCAAGTAATGCTGTTGCTTGATCCTTATTTTTCATTATAGTAAAACCATAATATAATCCGTTTTCATCTATAGATTCACTGCTAACTTTTTGCAATATAGGTAAACAAAAGCCGTGATCTATAGCATTTTTACAATAAATAAAGAATAAGAGCGAGCCTCCTTCATTTAAGATGTCCTTATTTTCAGTAAACTTATTACCAACTTCAAAAATTTCTGGATATAATTGTCCTACTACCATTGAATTAAAATTATGATTTTGCTTAGAAAGCCAAGAAAAATAATCTAATAAATAATAAGAAAGACTATAAATGACTTTAAATAAGTTTTCTTCATTTTTTTGTCTAGTTGTCATCATTGTAACAATTAATATATTTAAGAGATCATTCATTTTAAGTATATATTCTTGAATTTCATAATAATCAAACTTTTCTAAAGATTCCGTTAAATCATATTCTATATTTTCAAAAAATGATAAGCCACTCTCTGATGGATAAATCTTAACTCCATTATTGTAAACTTTATCATTTAATTTTCCGTATATTTCGTTAACTAACACTAGTCCTCTTTTATTAATACTCTTTTTTTCAGATACAAAAAATTGACTACATTTTATGCCACAGATATTATCAACTTTATTCAAAGTTTCAGCATTACCATTTTCTAACAATACTTCTATAAAATTTATAAAATATAATTTATACTGTAAATACTCTGAAAAATTTTGATCATCCAATGTATCCGACCATTCTTTTGATAATGAAAAAAATATATGTAAACTGAGTTGATAATTCTTATTTTGTTCTAATATTTGTTTAATATATTGCTCAATGTCTTCTTGAATCTTATATTTACCTTGGAAAACTTCATAAATACTTCCAACTGACTTATATATAATAAATAACGTAGATAAAAAGCAAAATAGAACCACTAATTTTAAATTAAACAAATAACCAATCACACATAAAAATGTTAAAATTATGAACCATTTAATCAATTCATATTGAGAATACTTTTCACACTTTTCGTTTAAATAATAATCCGTTATTGATATTCCTAGATAAGTATCAGATATATTTCCACTAACAATAGCAACAATTGTAAATATCAATGTTCCTATAGTCACTTGAATTTGAGTAATAGTTGCAATTACTGATTCGTCAAAAGAAGGTATAAGCTTTGTTATTTCACAGTCAAAAAAGCAATCTAAAATAATTAACACAAAAAATACCATTATAGACACTATACCTCTTGCTAAATTTGCTTTTTTTAATTCTATTTTTCCCATACTTATTATTTCCTTTGATTATATACTCTTATTAACATAATGACTTGTAAAAACAATTAACCACTTTTTATACATATAATATAATGAATAAAAGAACTTATTTTTGATCAACATTTATTAACCATTTTCGTTGTTGAGGCCAGCAATAAAATCAATCAACTTATATTCTTTCCCATTTTCCCAATCACAAAAATAGCCATTTAGATCCATTATCGGCTTCTGATTTAAAGGATTTGACAATTTAACAAGCACAGAAGTAACAAAGCCATAAAAACTAACTATTGCAAAATATCCTTCTTTATTTGAAAAACAAATGACAGAATGAAGAGACCTTCCATATATAGACTCATAATCAAGTTTGATAAATGTATTATATGGATTAACTGAATTTATACAGACATAATCATCTATATTTTTTCCGGTTAGAATTGCCTCACGGATATTATCAAAACATTTATTAAGCATAAACTCTTTTCCATTAAGGAATGTTGAAACATTAAAAGCGATCTTTGCACAAAAGCGAAAATATTTATTAACGTCTAAGACTGATTTATAGCTATATAAAAGATTTTTTGTTTTCACTTTATACATTTTAGAATCGTCTATCCTTATTTCATGACCACTTATTTTATGAACGAATTCTCTTACATCTTGCTTAACCACATTGCGATCCAATGCCTTGTTATAAGCTAAAAACCATTTACCTTTATGAGTACCAAGAATAAGTTCATTTTCTGAAATTTTGTCATTTGGAATATATATCATCGCCTTCACATTTAGCATAATTAATTCATCCCAAAATCGAGAGTTCTTAGAATAAACATTATCCATTTGGTCTGCGTCAAGAATCATTTGTACCTCTTTATTATCTAAGTTCCGTCTAATGATACATTGAATGATTGGCTTTGGTTTTCCCATTACTATGTAACCTAATGAAGGTCTATCGCCATGAGATGACGATGACATAACTCCTATCTTAACACTTCCAACTTTTTTAGGATTTTTACTTCCTCTTTTACCTGGTCCCAAAAACATTCTATTAATCATGATTCCAGATTCCATAGACACATGCTTTTCAATTTCTGAAAACAACTCATTTGCCTGGTCCGAAACAACTCCTTGATCTAACATTTTTTTACCACCTAAAAAAGCTGGAATTATATGTTCTCTTTTTTCAAATTTAAGCCCCTTTGCGTTTTTATAATATATACATGCATTTTCCAACGTATTTTCCTTCATAGATACCCTCTCATTACCATTTGATTAAACCATAATCAATATGTTTCGTCATTCTTCACCTTATAACAAACTTGATCCCCTGATACCAATAATGTCAAAGGTTTATTACAAAGTTCATCCACCTGTTCTAAGCTATTCACAAATGGGGTAACAGAAACATCTTTATATTGGCTTACTTCTTTAATAACATTTCTATATTCTTTTTTATTAAATAACTTAATATTCTTACCAGTTCCCTTAAGAATATCCTGAATAGGTGTATCACATATAACAGGGATATCATTAAGGACATCACCGGCTATTTTATGAGCATCAGCTAAACCATCTAACATTTGGTGATCCAGTGAGTTCTTTGTATACTTCTCAATATGTTGGTTGATTTGATTATATAGGGCATTATAATTCTTCTTTGACTGATTGAGATCTTCAATAATATTCTGAATATAAGATTCATCAAAGTTTCCCAGCAGCATCACCTGTAAATACAAACTAAATGCATAATTAAAAAATGCAATACATTCATTACGTAACTCTTTACTTACTTTATTTACTAATGCTTTAGCATTTGGTGAAATATGAAATAAATCATTACTTTGCAATAGCTTCATGATTCTTTGTTTATAGAACTCCATCATCTTTTTAGAATGATGTTTAATATTTTGAACCTGATTAAGACTTACAGTAATAAACTTTTCATTACTTATGTTATATTTATAATCCTTTTGTATATCCTGTAAATTAGAGGTATTAGTTACTAATTCCGCAATATCCTTTTCTTCCATATAACTCAGTATTTGTTTTTGCATATCTTTGATTTCATTAAGTTCTTTTTCTACGGTAATAATCATTACACACATTACACCAGCAGATATCATCTGCGGTGTAACAGCTTGTATTCCATCCACTGGTTGCCACCTCGCTTGTCCTAATAAATGATTTCCTTGATCAAACATACTACCTAGATATAGTCCATTAGCATCCTTAGCAAGATGAGCTCCCTCAGGCATAATCACTTTATATAGACCTTCACTTTGTTTTAACGAATCCATCATTGGCATTAACATCTGAAAGCCAGCCCCTAAGCCAATAATATCAGAAGCATTAATAACCTTATAATCCTTTATTTCCTGTTTATTAACAAATGGTTCATATCTTACATCAATCATTGATTTCACTAATTCATTCTTATCCATGATATTCACATCCCTTGTATAATTTATTAACAATATCATTGTATCGCTTTCATTATCCTATTACCATAATAACAGTAAATACAAAAAAGCACAGCAGTTTGTTACTATGCTTAGTCTTCATCTAATTGTAAAGAATTTATAATTTCAAATGCTTCATCACCAATGAACCATTTAATCTCATTATTTTTCACACCAATAAAACTCGGTAAACCAATGCATGCCATTTGAACATTTGTACTATAAATAGGATCATAGATATACCATCCCTTGTAATATCTAATCTTTTCTATCGTTTCATAGCCTAAATCGATCGCCCTTTCATTCTTTTAGGCCAGATCAGCTGTTTCAATCACTACTTGATCTATATCACACAGTATTCTTTTTCAAAAAAGGAATTTTCTCTTTTCTGTTTTTCCACAAAATTTGGATCAAGCAATAGCTTCTGTTGCTCTTTAAGAATACTATTGGTTAACTCATGGGCAATATTGATCCCATCAGCAGCTATAGTGCGTCAAATTGTCATTGACTCAAAAATTTATTTTCCATTCCGGATGCATACTCTTACCGACGAATGCATCACTTTATTTTCTATTGATCGTTACTTTATTCAGTCCCATATTTTATAATTATAGTTGATTTATTTTAAACAAATTGAAACGCTTGCAAAAACAATCTAGTTTATTAAAATTGCTTATTTTCAATCAAATTAGAGAAATTAAAGAATAAAACTACAATTGCTTTGTCTGGTCATTCATTAGATAAATCCATTTTATTTTATTTATTGTCTCCAATAACCTTAATTTAAATTCTTTATGAATTAGAGGGAAAATAATATTAAATTTTATATGACTATATTGCCCAGTCAAAGAATTATCGTCATTTGTATTCAAATAAAAAAAATGTCTCCTATTTTTCACAGTCGAAAGATGTCCCTGACTCATATAGGGAAAAAGTGTATATCTTTCTACTTCGCATGAATCATCAAACCTAATAAAAATTTTAGGATTTAATTCCCATGCTCCATTATGTACTGTTTCATTTCTAATTGATTCAATACTTTTAATCAATTCACAGTTTTCATAAATAGTATTTTTCGTTTCATATATTTTTAATTTTTTTCTATTCCCCCATAGGACTTTTGAGCTTTTCATTTTAGGATACGATTCAAAATTTGTACATTTATTTTCTATTTCATAACAGATCTTACACATTATATCTAATATAGAGTAAGCCTTGGTAAAATATGTCTCGGTGTAGGTTGATGCACTCCTCGCTTCTTTTGACATAACCATTATAATTCCATCTTCATATGGATAAGATCTAAAAAAATTTTCTGCATCAGGAGAGGATAAAGTCTTATAATAATTGATAAACATATCCTCCATCGCAGACGCTAAATTTTGTACTGTTCCAACAAGAAATTGGCAATCAACTAAATATAAATGACGATATAAATTAGGGATATCATTTATTTCGATGTACTCTTTAAAATCTTTCACACTCAAAGTACAATTTGAATCTTGACCAGCCTCCTGAACCCAAATAGGTAAATGCTTAATCTCTTCATAATACTCATCCATATCAGGAAAAATAATATCCCTAAAAATATCATATAATCCTACCAATTCATTATCAAGTTCATAATTTATATAATCATCTTGATACATATATTGAGATGTGCTACTTTTATCTTCCATTTCTTGTATTCCAAACTCATCATCTTCGTTAAGGATATAAGGAATATCACCAATCAAACCACTCGAAAAAAAAGTCTTCATTTTTCCCAGCCTCCCCATCTATTTTTTCTCATTATTTTATAGTTAAAAATTGTAGTTTAACTATATCTTATCCTCTTATCTTTAATAAAATTCATCTTCATCAGATGTTTCAATAGTAAAAGTCTTCTTTGTTGGTTCTATTATATCATTATTAAATTCATCAGGGTCAGATGTTTCCATACTTGTACGTGTAATGCTTGTTCCTTCTGGTACTTTCCTATCATTTATCTTTTTAGCATATTTATGTAATATATGTTTTTTCATTAGCTTCGACTTCCTTTCTTTATGGTGCCATTGATAAGATTACTGGTGTCCTGCATGCAATTGCATGTAGAGCACCTTAACTTAAGTAATGAATAATCACAAGTACAATAACAATAATAATCCAATATTCAGTATAGCCAACAAAAGATACAAACATATCAGCCTTACGTTTGTATTGCTGCCAATCATAATAGATCTGCCAAGTATATTCCTGCTGTTTATCTTTACTCTTCTTTAAATTACTAAACCTGCTTTGATACAAACCTCTTACACCCATAGCTTGAAAGATCCACATTCCAGCATTGATCGCACTATAAGCTATGATAACCTTCATAATACTTATATCTTTTAAATGTATATGTCGTCCAATCAAAAACGATATAAAGACAAGGAAAATAGCTGAATAAGCTGTAATCTTAGTAAAGCTGGTATTAATTCTTTCTTTTTCATCATTAAGATGTCTTAATAGAGCTTCTTTTTCAATCTGTCAATCATGATCATTTAAAGTTGCATAATGATCCCTATAATTCCTTTTGAGTTCTTCTGTCTTTTCATCAGTCAATGTAAATACTGGCAATCTAGAAAATATCCTTACATGGATCCATTTAAAACGGTGTGAATGAACGGGAAATAAAATGAATCTTATATTGATTTCACCTAATAATATGTTAATAAGGCTTATATAATCATGAGATGATGTTATAGAGAAAAGAGGAAGGATCGAGCAAAGAATCAGTAATGCTTCTTTGATCTGATCCTCCAATATCTTTAATCCATCTCATCCACGTTCAATAACTCCCTTACTTCCTAAGATATTCCGCTATCTTTTGAGAAATATCTAGGTGAAGACTTTCTTCTAGCCATAGCCATTGTCCATTGGGATTGACTTCTAGAAAGACCCATTCATTATTAGGAGTTACAATAAAATCAAAAGCACCAAATACAATATGAAAATCTTCCATCATATTATAACATTTCCTAATAATATCTTCAGGACATTTTATTAATGTATAATGATGATGTTCATAATCATTACGCCAGTCTACTTGATCAATGGTATCAATCCTTACTGCATAAACATATTGATCAATAATCGTTAGTCTTACTTCATATTGTTTCTTTATATATTCTTGTACATATATAGGTGTTAAACTGATATCTTCGTTAATACCTTGAAAGATATTCGTCTGATAGATTTCATATACATCATCTATATGTACTTTACCAGTAGATAAAGGTTTAATAATGCCTTGATTATATTTATTAGCTTTAAATTGATCATTACCAATATATGAAGATGGGACTATAAATCCATACTGAGCTGCTTTAAGTAATTGAAATACTTTATTTTCTGTTAATCTTAGGATATAAGGTTTTGTAATAACTTTACCAGGAAATCCATCAACTATGCCATTAATCATAGTAAGTATATCTTTATGTATCATTGAATGATATGATTCTTCATATTCACTTAGATCAGGAAATGTAGGTTTCCTGTAGTAAATGCTATGGACATCATTATTGGTTATATGTTCATCATGATGTGAGATAGACCATCCTTGATTAGTTATATTCACTTTATATTCATTTAACTGATCCACATTAAATCTAAAGAATGATACTTTGAGATATTGCTTAATAATATAGGAAACTGTTAGGTCAAAAGAGGAAGTAATAATGAGAATTCTCTTATTAAAAATCATTATCTAATAACTTCCTATCATTAATCGACTCATTTACATAGTAGTGATATAATTTTTCATATATTTTACCGATTGTTGGATTTATGTTTTTAAAATGATCATTACAGTCATGATATTCTTTAGCAAATTCATATGTTCCTATATCATCAATGAATCTAGCAACATTTAACTCCCTCTTATTGATTATTGACATACAATATGCATTAATAAGATCTTTATCACCATATTCATCAATAATATTTCTAACTGCTTCACACGGTTTATATCCATCGGTTCCAGCAGGAGCGTTTGATAAAATATGACCTAATGATTCTTTAAATAAATGTTCTAAATGATTTTCCTGCAACAACATTTTTAATGTTTCAACCCATTTTTTTAATTCTCCTTGATCAACCACCCCATCATGTTCAGCAGGGCAAAAATCTAAACTATTATATATATTATATGCGAGTTCTTTCTTTTTTAAGAACAAGATATTCCGCTATCTTTTGAGAAATATCTAGGTGAAGACTTTCTTCTAGCCATAGCCATTGTCCATTGGGATTGACTTCTAGAAAGACCCATTCATTATTAGGAGTTACAATAAAATCAAAAGCACCAAATACAATATGAAAATCTTCCATCATATTATAACATTTCCTAATAATATCTTCAGGACATTTTATTAATGTATAATGATGATGTTCATAATCATTACGCCAGTCTACTTGATCAATGGTATCAATCCTTACTGCATAAACATATTGATCAATAATCGTTAGTCTTACTTCATATTGTTTCTTTATATATTCTTGTACATATATAGGTGTTAAACTGATATCTTCGTTAATACCTTGAAAGATATTCGTCTGATAGATTTCATATACATCATCTATATGTACTTTACCAGTAGATAAAGGTTTAATAATGCCTTGATTATATTTATTAGCTTTAAATTGATCATTACCAATATATGAAGATGGGACTATAAATCCATACTGAGCTGCTTTAAGTAATTGAAATACTTTATTTTCTGTTAATCTTAGGATATAAGGTTTTGTAATAACTTTACCAGGAAATCCATCAACTATGCCATTAATCATAGTAAGTATATCTTTATGTATCATTGAATGATATGATTCTTCATATTCACTTAGATCAGGAAATGTAGGTTTCCTGTAGTAAATGCTATGGACATCATTATTGGTTATATGTTCATCATGATGTGAGATAGACCATCCTTGATTAGTTATATTCACTTTATATTCATTTAACTGATCCACATTAAATCTAAAGAATGATACTTTGAGATATTGCTTAATAATATAGGAAACTGTTAGGTCAAAAGAGGAAGTAATAATGAGAATTCTCTTATTAAAAATCATTATCTAATAACTTCCTATCATTAATCGACTCATTTACATAGTAGTGATATAATTTTTCATATATTTTACCGATTGTTGGATTTATGTTTTTAAAATGATCATTACAGTCATGATATTCTTTAGCAAATTCATATGTTCCTATATCATCAATGAATCTAGCAACATTTAACTCCCTCTTATTGATTATTGACATACAATATGCATTAATAAGATCTTTATCACCATATTCATCAATAATATTTCTAACTGCTTCACACGGTTTATATCCATCGGTTCCAGCAGGAGCGTTTGATAAAATATGACCTAATGATTCTTTAAATAAATGTTCTAAATGATTTTCCTGCAACAACATTTTTAATGTTTCAACCCATTTTTTTAATTCTCCTTGATCAACCACCCCATCATGTTCAGCAGGGCAAAAATCTAAACTATTATATATATTATATGCGAGTTCTTTCTTTTTTAAGAATTCTTGATCAAAATTAGTAATTCTTAAATACTCTTCTTTTTCTTTAATGATATAAACATACAAATCAGGTTTCTCAATTGCATCTGCACGGCAAAAACACATATTTTTCCATCCAAGGCAACTACTGAAAGTTATTTCAAATCTAATAAGTTTCTTTATTTGATCTGAATCAGTAATATGTAAAGAAGATATCTTTTTCAATAATTCACTAATTTCATATGAATAATTATCCCTTAAGTCTTTTTCATCAAAATCCAAAATTTTAATAAACCAATTATAAATTGACACACCTATATCATGATCTTGGCAAGTAAAAAATAATGATAATACATATGTATTAATATTTCCATATTTATAGCATTCACTTAACGCTAATTCATAGTTATCCCCTATAACTCTTACAAATATCTTTGTCCAATATAGCTTTTTTGTTTCTTCATTTGCTTGATATATTGCAGCATTCTTGTTTCCTTGACAACTAAAAAAGTTAATTTCATATAAATGAACCATGAAGTCATTATCAATAATATTCATTTTTCTATAATCACTTAATATATCTAATAATGTATCCCCATTATGATAAATAAGTTCTTCACAATATTTTAATGCAACTTTTCTTGATAATTTACTTCTATACATATTGATAAATAAATCTTTATCATATTTGTAGGAAGAAAAATATTTGGCTAAATATAATCCTAATGAAGTGTCTTGATAGTTAGCACACGCTTTAATAAGGTTATAAATATTTCTCTCATTGTTTTTAAAAGAACTTAACACTTTTTGAATTAATGTTTCCAGTTCATCTCTATTTTTTTGATAATAATCTTCCTCTTTATCCGCATGAGGATGAAGAAGTATTTTACGATATCGATCTTCAAACAAATATGCATATTGGTATTCATCGATTTTGAATTTCATATTAAGAAACAACTTTTCTAAAGTATTTAAAGCTTTATCATCTAATTTATTATCAATTCCTGTTACAACGCGATGACGATAAATCAAATAAAGCAATTCATCCCTTATTTTTAATTTATCATCATCCGAAAAAAATTCTTGTACCACTTTAAACTTTTCAATAAATCTCACTTTATTTTGTTCTGAAAACAATGGAAATTTTTGTATCATATTGATGCAGTACTCTTCATTAGTTTCCATATGATCAATTAATAAATGTGTATAACCATTAAGTGTTTTCAAACAGTCTCCCGCAGTAGCACATGTGTTCGCTTCATCATTGCCTCTTACTAAAGGATATACAGGATATAAAAGAATCCCACTTTTATAACAAATTTTAAAAAGAGTATTCCAAGCATTATTTGCTTTTTGTATCAATTGCTTTGCCGCTCTAATTTTCATATTAGAGGAATCGTATGCAGAAAAATTATATGAAGGCAATAATATTTGTTCAATACAGCTATCGACATCAGGTTGAACTGAAAAATTATAGTTTTTATTTTTTATGTTAATCAGCCATGTATAAGCTTCATCAACATAATTTTCTTCTCGAACAATCAAATATATACCACATATAACATTTGAAACAATTAATTTTTCATTATAATATCGATCTTGTTGTTTCTCAAATATTGTCATTAATCCAGTATTTTTTTGTAACTCCATATTAAGTCGCTGTATAACAGCTTTTGGTGAGAGTTCACATAGTTCCTTAAATACTGCTAGGATATGAATCCACTGTTGTTCATTTTTTACGTCATCTAAAATCCTTTTGACTAAATCATCCAATTCATACTGATAGCAATTATGAAACTTTATTCCACCAACCAATAAACTTCTAAGCATCCCTCTTCTAAGGTTCAAAGAAAATGATTTTACATTCGATTGTTCTACTGAATCATTTTCCGGCTTAATAATTTTTGAATGTCCCGTTTCAACTTCCTCTAAAAGTTGAACGAATTGATTCCATAAACTAATGTTAAATTCAAGTTTATTATTTAGATATGCCCATGCTATTTCAGTATCTGCCAAATAATAAGTTGTGAGATTTCTATTCTTATGTTTACACACTAGAGGAATATCACTTGTAATAAATGGTATTAATCTATTAATAAAATCTTTATATTCGACATTACATAATTTTTTAATAGCATATTGATCAGCTGTTTCATTTGTCCACTCATTAATCAGCAGTGCCGTCAATATAATATTAGTTTTATCATTATCGCTTACCCAATTAAGTACTCTAGGTTTTGGATTTATAAATAATTTAGTCTTAATATTTACAAACATCCCATGAGTTTTTTTCACCAAATCATTTGCTTGAGTCCAAGACATCCCTGCCTTTTCCAGACAATTAATAACTGTTTGTTTTCGTCTTGGACGTAATTCTAAAATCTCTCTTCCATTATTAAATATAGGATGATTATAATTATAAATATAGATGGTGGTATTATTCGGTATTAATGGAATTTCATCATCTATAAAGTTTGGTATATAAATACAATTTTCATGTGGATGTGAAATAAAATATTTCCATGTTTTTTGATCATTTACAATGATAACCTCTCTCTTAGAGTTTATTCTATTTAATTCATTTAAAATACAGTATAAAGCTTCCTCTTTATTATGTGATTTTATATTGATAACCTGACTATTTAATGCTGCTGCAAATCGATCTTTAAATATAGGATCATCAACACAAAAGAAGTCAAGATTGATATGTGGTTTAAAAGTATTATTTTTTAAATATTGGTCAATATCCTCAGTTGAACTTATATTTAATGTATAATCAATTAACGTTTGTGACTGTAAAGTATTTCTTTGCACTAAATCGGACTGGGCATCTGGCTTCAATTGCTGATATTCTTCTGGGAATTCAACTTTTAAATTATTATAAAACAATTCGGCATATCGCCTAATAACATCATCAATAATCTCATTAGGTATATGATACTTATCCATTCTATTCTTTAATTCTGGTTTTATATATTCTTCTATAATCGAATCAAAATTTTTAAGATGCAAATACGTAAAAATATCTAAAATAAAATGTGAGTAAATTTCTTCGCATTTATCCTTATACTCTCCTGAAATCTCATTTATCATATCCTCATTTGTCTTTTTAAATACATTTTTTAATTTAAAATATACACGAATTTTATTAACTGTAATTCCAAGAATAAAATCTGCTAGTTTTTTAATTATATAATCTAATATAGAAATCATCTCCTCATTCTATTATTGCAATAAAAAAATAGGATCAAATCAAAATGAATATAAATAGTAATATGGAACGGTAGTTAAATAGTTATTGCTGTAGAGATAGGCATGCTACATCAACGATTTAAAAGCGAATGAAGAACGTGGTTTAAATGAATTTTACTAGTTTCATCAATAACACTATGTAAATAAAACTTTTTATTAACCATAATATGAAGTATTCTTCTCGGCTTCGTATTCATTTATTAAATTCATCTTTTCATCGACACCCTCAAGAAAATTACATAATTCTTCAAAGCATGAAGCAATGTTTTTTGAATCAAATTTAGTGGGAGTAAGAAAATAGAAATTCATATTTTTATCACACGGATAGCGAAATTTATCAGAAACATTATCGAAAACATGAAATACATCAATATATCTTTGTGCATTATTTAACATTTCATATTCTGTCGGCCATGTTGCTGCTTCTTTTATTTCACTTTCGATACTATGCCAAATTCCTAAAATACTATGTTTTTTCTTTCTCATAATCTTATGTATTTCATCTATATTTAACTGACTTTCCTCAATTAATATTCTTTTCAACCCTAACTCAATAGCATTTCTGTACACATAACACATAGGAATAAATAGTTCTGACCTCTTTTGTTCAATAATAATATCGTTTAAAAAATTTCCGACTTCTAAATATGATGTAAAATATGGTTCATAAGAAGCTCTACGATATTTATATCCAACAACACTTTTTTCATAGTAATTCCCACCTTCAATAATTAGCTTAGGTTCAAAAAACTTATCGTTTCCTATTATTACTTCTTTGTCGTCATATATTGCTCTAATAATAGAGTAAGCCTTCTTCATATTTTCATATGTTGCAACAAGTGAAATATCTGTTTGTTTTTCAAATAGAACTTTTTTGTCTGTGCTAAATGGATATCTAAACATGTCAGACTCTTTATCAATTTTGGTGATGTCTAATAAAAATTCTTTTAACCATAGTTCATTCTTACTTAATGTCATACCTTTTCTCTTTATGATTTCATCAAACGAAAGCGTTAGATCATGTCGTAATTTTCCTATTGCCTCTTTTCTATCCTTAATATCAGTTATCAATTGAAAAACGCATGCTTTAAGCATAAGTTCTAAACTTTGTCGATACAAATATATTATGGCAAAATACCATAAATCCAACTTTTTTATATCTTCATGCTCTGATGCCTCTGTCAATAAATATAAAATAGTAGTCTCAGCTGCATCATAAAAATTTAAAGAATACTTTTTAAAATCAAATTCTAAATTTCCGGTATTTTTGACCGTAATAATATATCCATTACGTTTATCCAGGTAATTTAAATTCATGTTTTCTCGTACCCATTTAATGTCGATCATCAATAATTCTTCCTTTTCATCATTTAACGTTATCAAGTATTCCTTTAAATTACTTGATTAATTTTCCTTTTTAATTGATTACTTTAAGTAAGTCTAAAATAATAAACTTGAATTCCCGGGTATAGTTTATAACTACGCCTCATCTTCATGCCTTTTTAAGTGAAATTTTGGTACCCAATCACCGCCTCTTTTTGTGTATGAAAGTGGGCATGAAATATCAAACACTTTATAGATATCGTTAGCTCTTTTTGGTGACTCTTCAACTGAAGTGACTGTCTTGTAGACGAGGCACTTCTGATTCCTGAGTCCCATGAATATGCCTTCTTAGTTAGTTGCTTTTAGTTTTGTTTTCTTTTGGATGTGTACGTTAATGGTTACCGCGATCATTGATAAAAGAAGGTGACCTCTTACTGCTTCTTCGCTATGAACGCGAAGCGGTGTCAACTTCGATGATCCCTTGCTTAAATCAAAGTACTGTTCAACCAGCTGTCTAAGGAAGCACTCCCTCAATGGGAAAAGAAAGACTTTTGCAATTAATGATAATTGCCTTATCAGATGAAATATTTTCTTTGATCTGCTTCATGTGATTTTCAAATAGTTTAAGAATGTTTTCGAAGCTTCCTTCATCCCATGTAATAACATAACAGTTAACAGCATCTGAAATAGTGTAGTTGATTTCATCAATGAACTTATCATATCCCATCTAGGGGATAAGCTGATCCATGATGAACTATAAGTAAGCAATGAAACTGATATCGACAGCTAAGATACACAAAAAAACTTTAATTAAACTTTTCATTGCATAATTTGAGCTTTCAGGAATAATATATGTTCTATTGTTTTGAAACAGTTTCATATAATTATCTGATAACGCAACTTTTCTTAGAGTATATCTATCTTTACTTTAACAACTTCGAAGCCCTTATATAACTATAAAAGTTTATTCATATCAATATCAAATCCCATTTCCATTAATTCCTTAAGCACATCCACATTCCAATTATTTGTGCTGGTATAAATAACGCCCTGAAGATCAGATGGCATTTCAACATCTTTATTAGCAACCAATATAACCCTTTTTCTCGAAAGTTTACCCATGAAATATCCAGCCTCAAAAACCACATTTTGACGGGCACGTTTCTTGTATTCTGCACGTTCATCATTAACCTTTGCAATATCATCTTCTGTAAATAAACATATAGCTGCTTGCACATCACTATTTTTTTCAAACTTTTCAATGATAGTATTACCACTATTAGCTTGTTCACTTAAAATAATCGCTTCAATATTTTGTCTTTCAATCAATCTAGCAACAGACTCTTTTAGTTCTCCATTATGACCATGTACTATAAACACTTTATTCATAGGAACTCTTTGATTCTCTTTTAAGTTCTCTACTAACTCTGGTGATGAATATTCCTCGAAGAACTCTTTATATCCTTCTAGTTCAGCAATTGTACTTTCAATTCCATTTTTACAAGACTCGATTTTTTCATCTGTTGTTGGTTCATTAGTATTAGTACTAATTATTAATATTGGAATATCAAATCTTCTCTTTTTAATTGCATTATATTCATCAGAATTTTTTCCAAATTGCTGCTTTACCAATTGCTTCACTTTTGTCAGCCATGATATAAATCTTTTATCCTCACTTGTGACATGTTTGGTTATAAGTTCATTTCCCTCTGATATTACTTTGTCAATTTGTTCTGTTTTCATTTATAATTCCTCCCAAAAAGTATTAAATTTAGCCATTACGTTCCTAGTGTATCATGCAATACTACTTATTAGCGTTATTATCTCTGTTTTCTTGCTTCCATGTTACCATATAGTATCGGATAAAGTTGACATATAAAGTTTTGCCTAAAAAGTGTATAGATAGTATCCATTATCGTCCTTATTTTAATTGTTGTACGTGTTGTCAACGATTTAGCGTTAATTGAATAACGAGTTTCCATTTAGAAATTTCTACCGTAAATTCTACTATTCACTTCCAAATCCTTGTGTTTAAATGAATGTAGTTATTCATTTATTTTTCAAAAGCCTTTCTGACTTTATCAAAGGAAACATCATCAAGATCTGGAATCCCCTTATATCTACCTTTTAAATACTGTCGTCTAATATTTGTTTTAGGATTGATCTTATTATCATATTTTAAAATACATTCAATCTCTTTATTGCCATGATCGATCCTATTAATAACGTAAAATGAGTCCTTATTAACATCACTTTCCATTATGACTGTATTATGTGTTGTTACGATAATCTGACCCTCTATCTGCTTTGCAATATCTTCGATGATCTTTTTTATTAAGAGGTCATGAATTCCTGTGTCAAACTCATCAATTACTAGTGTTTCATCAGATTTACAATCAAGCAGTGTTAGCATTAAATTAACCGAAGCCTTTACTCCTGTTGATTCCTGCGACCATCTCAAAGTTCTTTCCTTACCAAAGATATTCTTGTGTATATAAAGCTCATAAGTGATTTTATCTTCCTTATATTCTCTTTCATAATGTGCCCCAACAATATCTTCATAAGATGTCACAAGAAAAGCATTAATCGTTTTTTCAATATGATCCAAAAAGTTTACGCGTTCTTTTCCTACTGTTCCTAAACCAACATTGAATGTCCAATGATGATTCAACTTAATTTGATGATCATCTGCATTCCGTTTCAAAACACGAAGTTTATTAAAAAGTTCTAAAATATCAAATATCTTGTCTGAAATCTTATCATCAAAATAATGGTCAGCTTTATCATCCAGTTCATGGTTGAGGATTGATAAAAAAGTGTGCTTTCCCCAATATTGAGAAATAAGGATTTTAATTGCCTCTAATTCTTGCATATCTGTAAAAATTTTAGGACTCAAAAACACTTTTCCATGACTAATATCTAAGAATTTCCCTTTTCTTGACTGCAAACGATACTCCAAAGATTCGTGAATAATGCTTTTATTATCAAATTCCATAATATATGTTCCCTCTTCATCATTTAAACGGAACCCATATTCCAATGTCATAGGATCATCACATTCTATCATCTTATATTTCTTTATATTTTGTTCCATATCAAAGAAAAGATCATCTTTAATCGAATTAATAAATATTTCTTTACTTTCAATTTCTTTAAATCTTTTCCGCATAAATTGCTGGATATAATCACGTATATTCATGGTATCAAGTGTCATTGAAAGAAAATCAAATATATCAGTAAAATTTGACTTACCTATACCATTTTCACCATAAATAATAATCAATTTTTTATTGTTTAATGCCTTGTCTTTGAATTTGACATATATATCTCCAAATGATTTAAAATTCTTGGCCTTTATATAACTTATCATCTTTTACTCCTCATCTATTCCAACTTTTTCATCTAAGCTTTCTTTAGCATTCTTAATTTGTTCGTAAATCAACGAATTAATACGTTTTGCCTCAGGATATAGCTTTATAACATCATCATAAGATACAGTATATTTACGCCCAAAAAGGCCGTTGTTCTTAGCTATTAAATTTAAAGTATACGATGTGATTTTTTTTAACGGATGTGTACCTGATGCAAAATATATACGATCATTTCCTTCTCCGTTTTTAAATTGCTTCAGTGTACAATCAATTTCGATATTATTGCATACAAGCCATGTATGAAACCATTTCGGTGCATCTTTATCATCGCCAGTACTAACCCCATGAATCTCGATTTGCTCATAACTGAGATAATGGCCAAGCAATACTGAAAGTATAAAGCCATCACTATATAAACAATTTTTGAACCATTGCTGAATTGATTCGGGCTCATTTTTCAAATCTACTCTTTGCGTTACTAATTCAACAGCATGCATGAACACCAAAACTTTGGATAAGAGATCTGATAGTTCAAATAAACTTCTTGTCTCAATATTATATTGTCTTAAAGAGCAATCACATTTTTGAAACAATCGATAATACTTATAACAATTTTCAAGATCATTTAAGCATGTATAGAAGAATGAAAGCTGAAGATAGGTAGGCGCTAATACGTTCTTATCTTTAATATCTCTTAACATTTCAATTACTTTGTTTATGATCAAAGTAGCATACTTTTGATCCTGAAATAGAATGGATTCGTCACAATGCTCACTTAAAGACATTTGACTTAAAATAAACAAATACGTATTAAGTTCTCTGCCTTTTAATAAGTGATCATGATAAAGCGTAATTGCATTACCGACTATAGACTTGAATGCATTAATTCCTTCTTTTTGTAAATTTAATGAAACAGTAGCTTTTTGCAGGATCATATACCCCTTTTTATAAACAGTCTCTTCTGGCAATTGACTTAAATACTCATTTAAATCTTCAATAACTTTATGATTCAAATAGACTTTCACCTGTTCAATAAGATCCTTATATTTATCTGGAAAATGAATAAAATGAAAATCCTGATCTAAACTCTTATAAGCCTCAAAACGTGCAGGCATCTTTAGTTCATTAATACAGCTTCTTTTTTCTAAGACTTCATCTAAATATGGGGCAGAATTGATTCCTTCATCAATTGCTATTCTAATACAAGAAATATTAAATAATAAAGACTGCTCATCTGTTAGCTTTAATTCATTTACATGTTTAACAACTTGCTCAAATAATCTATTCATCTCATCTAATGGAACACACATTTTACGATAAGCAACCATCACATCATTTGCAAAAGTAAGATACTCATTAACATTTTCTCGATCTATACGCTTTTCATATTCATCAATAACTTTTTGACAATCAGAAACAGCAATATTTTTACCCTCAGCACTATTTTTTACATAATTACCATACACCAGCGGCAACAAATTATTCTTATCGCCATATTTATCAATTAACCTAATACACTCTTTGTAACATGCTTGTGCATTTAAATAGTTTTGCTTCTCTGTATAATAAACCCCTTTATTCAAAGTCATAACGATCTCAATCTGGCGTTCATTATCTTGAAAGACTGTATTGTGTGCTTTATTTAATGATTCATCAATTGTATTTCCATTAATGAGTTCCACATATTGATGATACATGTTTTTAAAATTTGAACTTTTCTCATGAATTAACTCTATGTATTTCTCGGCTTTAGGTAAATCACCCAATTGAATCATCAAATTACTACATTCTTTATAATATTGATCTCGTTGTTTTGGAAAAAACTTGGTAATTTGAGCATCTTTATATACTTTCCATAGTTCAATTGGATTAGACGATTTTCTCTTCATTTCATTCACTTGCCGTCTAAAACTTTTTACATATAACTGATAATATCCAAAAACGACGCATGTATAAATCGCTAAGATAATCAATATAATAAGATAAATTATCAGAATTGATTTACTATATTTTAAATAAGTAATTAAAAAAGGAAATAAAAACAACAAAGTAATAAATACTGTAAGAGGTCTTTTGTATATTTTTGGAAGGCCATTAATCCATTCCTTAAAAATGTTAATTGCGTCTATCACATCACTAATGTTCATATATATTCTCCTTACATTTTTTTGATAAAATACTTTATAAGTAATACAATTATATATAATAGTATCATCTTTGTAAAAATATTTTAAACTAAAACATCATAATAATCATTGAAATATATTATATTTTCATTTACCATAATAATGGAGCAAGGAAAGAGTAAATTTTCACGACTAAATTCAATGATTTTTGGTATAATTGAATAAAAAGTTTGCAAGCAATAAGCATCGGAGGCTTAACAAATGTATATAAGCGAAATAAGTCTAATTTCAAATTATAGAAATTTATCTGGTTTATCCATTAAATTTAATAAATCGGTCAACTTTATTATCGGAGAAAACAACATTGGAAAAACAAATATACTTGAACTTTTCAATATTATCTTTTGTATTGGAAGGTTCTCAGAATCTGACTTTGAGAATATATTTAATCCAATTAAAATAAAATTAAAAATTTCCTATGAAAATGATGAAATTGGGTTCTTTGAGGATTTCTTCGATGTAAATGATAAAAACACAATCACAATAATCGCTGAACAAGAAGATGTTGATAGTCACATTGTCTATTATCACGATACACCTAATTGCCCAAAAATTAATAATAGCATAATAAGAAAACTAAACGTTTTATATTATTATGCACAAAGGATGCCAATAAAAGAATTAGACTTTAGAAAGTCCTCTGGCTCGGGAAAAGTCTTAAATTACCTCGTTCAAAAGAGTTTGGAAGATTTGGGTTTATGCAACGCAGACATACTTAATTACTCTCAAATTAATATCATAATCACTCAACTTAATGCCATGATTAGTGAATTATGCAATATAACTAACGATCGCATTTCTGCTTATTTAGATCCAAATACAGAAAATGTTATTTCTCGTTTATTACTACTTGGAGATGAAAGTAATCATAATATTGGTAGTCTAGGTGTAGGAATCCAATACTCTTTTAATATTTTGCTACAAATCCTAGACATTGTTTATAATGTAAAAATCACTAGAAAAGATGAAGACTTTCAGGAACGTCTAATTATTATATGAAAGAGAACTTCTCTCAGGGAAAGTTTAACTTTTTAATTTTAAATCCCAAATAATCCCTTTTATCAGCCTATATTCAAAGCATGATTTTGTAGTTATGCAATAATATAG
>AUXO015766784.1_pt1 | contig 26226 bp, 30 predicted proteins | sample 768731 | NCBI WGS metagenome assembly AUXO01 (sample SAMN02715735, study PRJNA202380) | gut metagenome | biome: sheep rumen | host: Ovis aries | place: New Zealand: Palmerston North | reverse complement strand
TGCTGAATCTTTCCCAAATTTAAAACCAATTGAGATCAGAAGCAGAGATACTTCTACAGCAGCTATATGAATTCCTGATCCACCACTAGGGAACGAATAGAATTATATCCTACACATCTTGATTCCACAGAGATTAAAAGACCAGTTGAGTAGGTGGAGGATATATAACCAAATAATAACGCCAAATCATGAAGAATATCACGTTGCGTAGAAGAATGGGATGCATCATCGTACCAAACCGCTCCACTAGGGAAGATAAAGAAAAATAAGAAGAGGCAGGGTTATTACTCTCTACCTCCTCTTACAATATATAAACTTTTAGACAGGCATAACTTCAAACACGCCCTCTTCTACCTCAACAGACTTATATCCATCAGCAACAAAGCTAACTGGACCACCGACCTCACTCATTGAATTAGCTGGGTCGAAGCCATAATACTTTCCGCCATAGACAGTAATATTAGCAGTTCCAGCCGTATAAGAGGAATCATAGCAGTTAAGGAGATATTTCTTTTCCTCTCCTGTCAGTTTAAACTCACCCCCGTAAATATTAATCTGGCCATTTTCACAGTAAATAGCGTGAGTACTAGCCGTCCATTTACCACCCATTACATTCACTACACTACTCTTATTAGATAGCCATAGACCATAGTAATCAGAGTTAGTATATTCGCCCGTTCCTTTAATGGTTAGGTTAAGTGCAGAGCCACGTACAAAGAACATACCATTTTTCGCTCCACTAAACTCTATATTATGTTCTCCTAGGTTCCATTCATAGTTACCTGAAGCGAAAAGGCCAAAAGTAAGTGTGGCAGTTGCATTAATATTAGCGTCAAGGTTAGTTATGCCGGGTTGTAGAGCATAAGATTTAAATTGACTCCAAGTACTAGCGTTCATTATATTAGGTGAAACTGTGTACTCTGTGTCATTTACTACCTCATCAATTCTATTCTCAACTTTAGTATCCTTCACAACTACATTGCCCTTCTTGACAATAAGCTTCTTAATGTGTGCTGCCGGACCAACATTGAGGGTATTATCTCCAACAGTGCTTTCAACTACGTTCCAAGATGAATTAAGTGTTACTGTTGAATTAGGTGTATTGATATTTAGAGAAGGCTCATTAGTATTCCCATTTGATATAGTAACATTCTTATTGGTTTCACTATTAACGTTACTAGACTCTGAGAAAACACCATTAACCGTTACATTCTTTCCGACTTCGCCATTAATATTAATGTCACTAACTTCTCCCTCACTAACTTTAATAGATGTGTTTGTGTTGACGTTGTTATATAGGCCTGTCAAATACACCGTAGAAACACTGGGAGCATCAACAGTGAGATTAGAAGGTGAAGTTGAGGTGTTATTTACATACACTAATTTACTACCACTTGCTTCAACCGTTGCATCACTAGATAATGGTGCCGTGATTTTACTAGTCTTTGTTACACTAGAGGGGATAGAAATTGTACCTACTTCACCTTCTGTTATGACGACTTCTCCACCACCTTTTTCTGTTAGCTCATTTACGATAGTCTCTTCATTCTCTTCTTTCTGAGCTTCATTACCATTTTCACAGACGGTAATATCTAGGGTTGCAATAATTCCAGATGTAGAAGTAGCAGTGATGGTGGCTTGTCCTATGTTTTTACCAACTAAGAGACCATCATTTTGTACTTCTAGAATTGAACTATCCGAACTCTCCCAGATTACCTCCGGAACATTAGCAATAACAGGGCTAGGAGTGATGGTTAGGCGGGACTCTTCATTAATAGATAGGTAATGTTTTCCTGATAAAGTAATTTCGACAGCGGCATGTTCATCGCCATCATAAATTTCTTGATCTGACTTAAACTCTACACTATCTTTAATCGCCTTTTGTTGTGGAATAGAATGATAGCCGGAAGTTACATAGATTGAATCAACGCCGTTATCAAAGTATTCAGCTGACATAATTATTCTCCTTCCTTACCGTCTGGGACATTAACACCATCCGTTACAGTAAATAAAATAGTCGACGAAACCTCTGTATTATAAGCATCAGTAACAGTAACAGTAGCATCACCAACACCAACTGCGATAAGAGAAGCCTGTCCATTTGCTTTAATTACATTCTCATCTGACGACTCAATAATAACTTCGGGGACATTTGCATAGGCAGGAGTAGGAACAATAACAAGTTTAACTACTTCTCCAACAAACAACTCCTTTCTGGAAGCACTAATTTCGAATGACTCTTCTTTATGTGATTCACCATCATAGACTTCCTGATCAGATACTTCAAATTCCTCAGTTGGTGATATAATCTTCCAGACCTTGTAATTATAGTCTCCATCAACAAACAGAGGAATGATCTTAACTTCTTCCATAGTTTATTCAAAATTAAAAAAGATTAATGCTAGAAAATCATCTCATTTCTAACATTTTAATTTTACTCCATCATTTATAAGAAATCAAGTACCATCCTAAGCGCGTTTTGTTTATTTCGAAAGAAGAAAAAAAATGAGGGGACTATCTATCACAGACTGTCCCTCTCCCATGGTTAAATTGATTAAATCTAGAAACAATTTTTGCAAATCATCCATATATAAGGAAAAGAAAGGAGACTAGACTTTTACATCTAATCTCTTTATCCTTTAATCTACAATAGCCAAATATTCATCCTTAAGGCCAAGTTCGTAGATTTTATCTCTATTAAAGTTCTCGATCAGTTTAGGCAGCATCACATTTACTTCCTCAGGGTTCATGTAAGTAAGCGCTGTCTGGAAGAAGAGATGATTGAATTTATCTTCATCAATCTTCCCTCCTTTCTTTTCAGCTTTCTCAAATACTCCAAGAACTTCTAATGTTGCTAATTTGATTAAGACATTCAAATTTCCTTTGATGAGTTCTGCCTTTGGTTCCAGGATTTGACGTTTAGGATCTACCAGGACTTCCTTAACAAGTGTAGCTCCGGCAGGTTCTTTAAACTTGATTTTTTCGTTTTTCACCTTTTGTTTCTTTGGTTCAGGTAATAACATCAACCCTCCGATCGTTGCTCCAATTAATCCAAATATTCCGAGCAATACTTTACTAGATTGTTTCATTTATATAGTTTGTTTATTGTTATTAATTTTTTACGTTTCTAAATATAAGATTTATATTGTACTCCATACATAAGTCTTTGTTTATTCAACTCTGTCTTATGTACTTCGCGGGCATTTAGTTCGCATCTTTAGTGCTTGCAGCTCGTCTCACTGACCACGTAGAGGTATCCCGATCTTCAGTGAGGTCTTCATATATAAGAAATAGAAGGGCTGGTAATTATAAAAAAACACCAAGGATTTTTACGTCCTCAGTGTTTAAATTATTATCTACATTACATAGTAGTTGTTGTTACCTTATCTTTCTGTATTAACTTTGTGAGAATTTTTCCTAAGAGTGATGGTAAATTTCCAATATCACCCTTAATATCAATCACGTTATCAAACATATCCTCTGCTCCTTCCACAGTATCAATACATACCTGAATAACTTCCATATCCATAGTATTTTGGACTTTTTTGACATTGCTTCTAACATCTCTGATAGCTGACATGCCATAATATCCTTCAGCTGCGGGTTCTCCATCAGACAGAACAATCATGATACAATGGTTTTGAGTAAATTTTCTCACTCGTTTTGCTGTTTCATAGATTGCTGTTCCATCTCTATTTTGACATCGACCTGTAATATGAGTTAAGGAATCTGTGTTTTGTTTTCCACGTCCTCCTTCTCGATACTTATAGATTGTTGTAGTACCAGTTCCACCAAAAGACCTAAGATCTCCGGTGTGACCATAAATATACAAGTCAATTCCTGGACAATCCTTAAAAGCTTCGTTCAATAAGATAGCACCTTGTCTAGCTAAATATGCTTTATTGCAACTATAACTATACATACTATCAGAACGTCCCATTGATCCACTTTCGTCTACTAAAACACAGATAGTAGTTTTATTTGTTTTTACTTCTCCTTTTCTGATATAGACTTGTGGAACACCTTGATATGCTTCCGCTAGTTTATTCTCATCCAGTTTTCCACTCCGACAACCATATATAGAGAATTCATAGTTTTTATCTATATTATTTACAAGTTTTCGAATGGACGGTATTAATGGTGAAATATCTTTAGCTAGTTTTATGTATTTAGCTCTATCAGTATCGGATTTTTCTGCCGTAAAATAGGTCTTAGAACTTTCTCCTTTCTCGACAATACCAGAAAACAAGCCTTCAAATAAGTCTCCATGCGCATTAACATCATGTGAGGCAACATTAGCTCTAGTTGCTCCAACACGTTTAGACCTTCCAAAATTAGTGCTTAGTCTAGAATATAAGCTTCCATCACTACCAATTACAACATCTTTAGTAATAGAATTGATGGCGCTGTCTAAAATACTTTCAAATATTCTCTGAAATTCACTATCATCTGATTTAAGCTTAAGCGTTATATCTTTGTAGTCTCTTTTAATTGATTTATAGATACTAATAGCTTTCTTACAAACATCAGCAGTAGTTTGTGGTAGAGGAGTCATTATCTTTTTAATCTCAGCGAATGATTTGTGATAGGTTTTTTCAACTGTTTCGTCAATTTCATCAGGATATCGAATTAGCCTGAATAGATTAATAAGATAATCTTTAAGTTCTATTTCTCTTTCATTTGTTATTTTTATTCCAGAAATCTCATCAACAAACTTCTTATACAGATATTGTTTAGATTTAGAAATAAAATCCAAAAATCCAGGACGAGTAGTTAATAACAGATCTTCTACTCTTTCATCCTCAATCATATTAAAGATTAAGAGTATTAGATTTCTGATATGACCTCGCTCCTCCCCTGAATATATATCTTTCTTATCATCTCGGTCTCCATCTTCTCTATCTACAGCTTTAAGATGGGAACTAATATTTCTTTCAAAATTAGTTATTACCTTTAGATTTGTGTGTAGTAGATGAGCAGTTTCATGCAATCCTAAGCCACAGAAGATGGATATTTTATCTTCCTTTGTTTTAGCTTTATCATCCATATAGCTGGTCGGAATAAATATGACTCTATCTACACGACCTTCTCTAAATGGACAAACCTCAGAACAGTATAAAGTACCGAGTTGTCCTTTAATTCCAACACTCTCAGATTTCTCTTCACCATCAGATTCGTATGCATTGATCTTAATACCAACAGAAAAGGGTAAATCCAGCACCACAATCATATCCCTTGCTGATCTATAGGCCGACATGATTACTTGCTCTGTCGCACCTAAAGTTGAAGTATATCCCCAGCTTTTACTTGTTGATGTAAATACGCTGGATCTATTATCAAAGAAATCATCATACCCACCACAATATTCATTATAGTAAGATCCATGATAGGAAGGATATGAGGTAGTTTTGTCTTTATCTTTGTCCTTATCTTTTTTAGCTGGTATCGAATAGCCGTAATAACGATGTGGGGAGGAAAAAGCGGATCTATATTTTGCATTTCTAATAGATGAACTTTTCCACCATTTATCCCAATCGAATGCTTTTTTATTTTCTTCCAGTCTTTCTTCCCAATCCATATAGTTTAATAAGATGCTATTGTTTTGTAGATAATACTTCTTTCTCCCGTTGATTTAGAGCCTTCATATAGTGGCGCAAAGATTTTAGTGATAGAACTTCCAACATTCCATCCATCTTTGACTAATTCAGCTACATACAAAGTCTCACGAATAGATACAGAGGTTGATATTTCTTGTTTTTCAGCCAAAGAACGAACAGTGTTAGCTATCTTTACAATCGTTTTAGCTTGATCACTGGTAATTTGAGTTCTATGCATCAAGACTTTTTCCTCTTGATTCGACGGTATATAGTTCAACTCAATAGGGAAGAATCTATTAACCAAAGCTCTATCCATACTCTGTGTTCCTGTATATTCGGATCCAACATTTGCGGTAGCTATAAACGTTACCTCTGGATGTACATTAATTTCACGTACACTCTTAGATCCAGCCACTTCAATAGATAATTTTCTTCTATCATCGAGACAAGGGAACAGAATATTATTGGATGCGTAAGATGCTCGAGAAAGTTCATCAAGCAAAATTACACATGGTTCCTGAATAGCCTGGGTGAAGTTAGCATAATCAAATACACTCTTTCCATCCTCCAATCTATGAACGCCTAAAAGAGATGAAATAGGATCAATAATAGAACCCATATCGAAGACGTGCAATTTGACGCCAAGTTTCTCACAGGCAAGTTTAATTAAGGAGGTTTTACCAGTACCAGTCGGGCCAATAATCATAGTATTAATGTGCTTCTTAATATTTCTCAGAAGCAATGTCCAATTCTCTTTCTCTACAAAAAATCCTTCTTTGTTGGGAGTAGGCATATCAATCTTAGCCATTTCATCAAAGAAGGTTGGCTCCTTTATTTCTTCCTTTACCTCTTCTTTTGTTGTTTCCTCAGTCGTTGATTCCTCTTTTGGTATTGCTGCCATAAGCTTCTCGTATTCTGCTCTGACGACGGGACTTGACATCTTATCTGTTAAATTAAGATAATAAATATTTCCTGCCTTATAATGTGTTTTACCAATCGAATAAAGGGAGTAAGAAAAGAAGATAGATCCGATGGGCTTAGAATCACGAACACTCTTACTGCATGATACTCTAAGTTTTGGATTAATCTCTTCTCCACTTCCTAAAAACTTCTGACCTGGTAAAGGATAAACTTTCGTTTCTTTTTTCTCTGTAACGGTTTTGAAAAAATAATAACTCATAAAATACTATATTATATTAAATTTTTAATCGTTGAGGGATTGATTACCCTCATATATAAGAAAAATACCCGCCCTCAATTTCTTTATATATAGAACAAATAAAATTAATATGAATCTAATCACCTCACGGTATTTGATAGAAGACGATCCAGATAGTGGAATAGTATGGGATTTACCCGGTCGAACTATTAGATTTTGTGCATTACCTGTTAAAGTCATCATGAGCAAAGATATTGAATTTCTGAAAACCTCAGGAAACTATATCTTATTTAAGGACTATCGACTTGCTGATATCTTATATGTTGGCGAAAGCGATAGAAGTGGTGGCATACAAACCAGAGTAAGAGAGCACACAGAAACCAAAAAATATCAGTGGGCATTATTCATCGTGTCTAGTTTGGCCTCACAACCTCTAGGAACTTATCGGAAGAAAATAGAATATAGCCTAATACGAGACTATAATCCTCCGCTAAATAAGGATGGAGGTAATAATGAAAGACTATCAGAAGTAGAGTATTACCAATTTAAAGAGTACTATGGACAAATACAAAACTTCTTAAGACAAGAACTTAGAATTCTACCTTGTCCAGATCTCAAAATAAAATGTCCAAAAATGATAGAAGATTTATCATTAAAAGCCGGACAAATAATATACTGGAAGAAAAATACTAAAATAACAGGAGAAATTTTAGATGATTATACCCTGCTATTTAGAAATAAAGGAAAAACCAGTCTGTGCACCTTTGAAAAAGCTACAATAGATTTATGTGGCACAAGCAATGATATTTGCAAAAGGTGGATGGATGAAAATGGGAATACTCTTGATATGTTTTCTAAAGGCCATTTTGTTTGATTTTTAAATGTTATTTCGTGGAGAAGACTGTCTGTGAAGATGGTTTTCTCTTATTTTTTTTTTCTTAATACAGAGTCCACAGAAAAAAAGAAAAAGAGGAAGAACTTAATCCTCCTCTCCAGCCGTAGTTAGGCCGTAACGATGGCCATATTTTTGCACAAACCATAACCATCCAAACGCCCAGAATACATTCCAGGCTAAAACGATGATACCAATTATCTTCCAGGTACCACCCCATTCCCCATAAGCCGCTACACCGGCTAGGATGTTTAAGATTGCCGCCGTAATAATTCCAACGGCAATTATAATATTCTTTTGTTTGGCGCTAAGAAATTCATAAAAAGGATTTCCAACGCCTTTAGCCACCTGATGATAGGCAGCCAAAATGTTAATCATTTGAGCCACCATAATAAGGCTCAATGTTAATGTTGTTGTCATAATATCTAAAAATTTATGATCCATCAGACATTTATTTTCGTCTTCAGGATCTAGTTAAACAATAATTTCTCTATCATATATAAGGAATTGATTGGTATTTTAGGCGGAAAAAATAAAAAGGAGGACTATCTATCACAGACCGTCCCCTGAAAAGAACAAATGAAAAAATATAAAATGAGATTCATATATAAGGAAAATAAAGAGGGAATATTCATCCCTCTCCTTTTGCTTAATTCAATTCAATTCTTTCTTTCTTGGCAGGTATAAAGATGTTCATTTTCACTCTGCCACTTTTTCTCGTGTTGTAACTTTTCGGATCAATTCTTACAATCCGTTCGCTTTTTAAAAATTTTGCCATTTTCTTTTATTTGATTAAACATTCATTCATATATAAGGAATTCAAGGGTTATAAAAAAAAAATAAAAAGGGGGACTATCTATCACAGACTGTCCCTCCTCAGGAAAAAACCAACATGTTTATTCGTATATAAGGAAAAGAAAAGAAGGAGATTATATTTTCCCCTTCTTTAGTTTCTTTTGTCAATAATTAAATATTCTATACCCTTAGAATCCGAGGGCAGCTACAACAGTACTTTTCGTTAAAACAGTTGAATCAATCTCAGCATAGCCAGAGAGATCAACAGAAGAGGACATAGCGGCCCAGTGTGATGATCCATAGTCGGTTGTAGAAGTTGCAGTAGTACATATGAGACTAGTACCGGCAGGATAGGAAATTCCATCTAATGTGAAAGCGGAATTTACTACCCACACATCGCCCTTATTTGCACTTGTGATAGAATATACATCAGTTGCATTGGCTTTAGACCCTTGGAAGTTCATTACTGTTCCAAATCCATCGAGTTTAGCTTTATCCGCAGCTGACATAAGACCTGGTGTGGTAGTTGTAGCTTCAGTATATGTAGTATCGACCGCAGTAAATACTTTATTTTCTACAGCTGTCACATGGCCATATGCATCAACAGTAATTCTGGGTATGTTAACTGTTGCTCCATCATTACCAGTTACATTTCCAGAGGGTCCATATGCTCCTGGTGTTCCTGATAGTGCTTGATCATGTTCTACCTGATACGTTACTGAGTTTGTACCAGCAGTTCCAGTTAATGTAATAGGATCGCCGGAAACTGTATTTACATTAGCAGAAATAGTAAATTCAGTAGTATCCGTTAGTTTTGCATCAACAGGTACATCTACTGCCAGGAGATGATCACAGGCAACAGGTACACCATTTTCGTTGAAATAAACAGGTCTTTGAACAGAACCGATCGGGCTATTATTAGATAATCTTTCTGCACTTATCGCGCTACCACCAACAGTTGATGAAGCGGCATAGGTTGTATTTTCCGAAAGTGCTCCTACTTCTGATGCTGTATATTCTGGTTTTTCTGCCTCTTTAGCCCAGGGATATACATCTGAAGCGGGAAGTGTTGTAGGAATGTCAATAGATCTATATGTCCATGTACCGTCACTACTAATTTGGAGTCTACTTAATGCTTTATTATCTCCAGCATAAGCATTACCAGCATAGTCGGTAAATTTATTTAGTGCGAAAGTTTGTCCACCAATTCCGGCAGTATATATGATTCGATCTACTAGGTTGACTGCAAGTTCACCAGGCTGCAAATTAATAGGTACCTTACCCTGAACTGTACTTCTTTTTATGATGATAGTCTGGTTCATATGTATGATATCAGTATCGGTTTAGAAGTTTTAAATAAGGGGAGAGGATGATTTTTCATATGAACCACCCTACTCCCTTATATTGTTCAACCTACGTCAAATAATTTTAGTAGATCTTATTTTTAGAATGTACCGCCGTCGATTACATCAATAGTGCAAGTGAGGGCAAGAGATTGTACGTTGCTAGCATCAGTCTGCTTAGTAACAGTAACACCATAGACATTGTTAGTGCCTGTGAAATTCTCAGTACCAGAAACGACCTTATTCTCAAGGAAATTAGCCTCTGCATCAGCGCTACTTACACGAACCTTACCGGGGAGCTCAGTGAATTCAACGTTGAGTTGAGTCTTAGTAGTAGCATCAAACTCAGCGCCTGATACACAATAAACCTTACCAGCCTCAGGAGTAAATGCATTACCGTTCTCATCAACCTCATTAGTAGTGAAGTCAGTAGTAGTAACGGTAGCAACGTGGCCATATGTATCAACAGTAACACCAGTAACAACAGAGTTATTACCAATTGTTGGGCTAGCTGTGCTGTGCTTGATAATTACATTGCTGCTGAGTGCGCCAGTCGAGTTAGAGGAATCCAGCTCCAGACCATTCGTAGCAGTGACAGTACGATCATCAAATACTACATTATTAATGTTCTTAGTACTATCCTTGATAACCTTACCAGTAGCACCATCGAAAACAGCAATATTACCATTTACAGAAGAAGCAGGACCAGTAACGGCACCATCAATATTGTTCTGAACAACCGACCATACAGGATCAGTAGAATCTGTAGCCGAAGTAGAACAGATGATCATATCACCTACCTCTACATTCTCAGTACCAGCAGCGGTAGTCAACTGGAATGCAGCGGAAGCACGATAAGTCCAACCAGCAACAGGCAGAGGATCATCAGTGTGATCTGGGAGGTCAGAAGCAGCAGCTACAGTGCCCTTAAACTGCATGGCCTGAGCAACTACGAGAGCGTCATCTACATAGTTCTTAACGTAACCAGTAGAAGCAACATTAGTTCTGTTAGCGTTCTCAGAGCCAAGAGCAACTGTCGGAGTAGTAGGAGTGCCAAGGAGAGCTGCATCTGTACCATTGAAGTTTACAGTTACAGACTTATTTGCACCCTCAGTAGGAGAAGCAACAGCAGTCAGGTCAATGTTAGTACCGCCTACGAATTCGAGAGTATCATTAACACCGTTAGCTGCAATAGTGGTACCACCAACTACAATGTTCTTATAGGTATTTTCTACGTCAATAATGTGACGAAGAGCAGCGGCATCAAGAGCTACTACATCAGCATTTCCAGAAGTACCATCCTCTGCGACACCAAGAACATGACCCTTAGCAATCTGAGCCAGACGATCGAGAGCTACCTGATTCTTATTGATAGAAGCTTCGCCATTGGTAAATGAGATCTGAGTGCTAGATTTTGCATGACCATATACATCAGCTCCTGCCTTGGTCTCAATATGCTGACCTACAAGCTCAACCAACTCCTGAAGATCGGCATCAGTAGCAAGAATTTCATAAGAGCTAGCGCCTGTAGCAGCAGCCTTACCTACACCAAGAATAAGACGATTAACAGTAGCATCACCAACAGTCTTCTGATAGATAGCAACAACTGGCTGACCTACTACATGGGTAATACCATTAAGAGCGGTAATCGCGGCGTCATAAGAAGCATAGGTACTGGCACCACGAAGAAATTTAATAGTCTGTTTCATAAAGACAATTAATAATTGTTAATTAATTATAAGTTCCACCGTCAACTCCGATAACATACATAGCATCTTCTGGGTTAATGCCAATAGATTCGTTGTCAACGTTAGTTTCTAAGACAAGAGTCTCTTCTCCTGTTTCAGTTTCTTTGTTTACGAGTTTAAGGCCTCGTCCCTGAGAGATAACATTCTTAAGTTTATCAATTGACCAAGTTCGAACAGGACTAGCATTTAAGGTATCATCAATTTCTGGGATAGCGGAGATAGTAACTCTTTTCTTACCTTCTTCATCTATCACAACAGTAACGATAATACCATCACCTGCTTGAATATCCGAACTTATATCAACTCTAGAAAATTCCTCCCAGCCATCAGAATTCCTTCTATTTTCCCAATCAATCAGAACATATTTTTTCCCTTCGGACAGAACATACCATTCCTGACCGATGGCATCTTGATTTTCATTTGTCCCTGACTCTGATAGAATGCAATCAGCAATCGAGTAGAGCTTTGTGAAATTCAAGACGGTTTTATGTCCGGATATTTGAGAACCTCGTACAATTCCAAATGATTTAGGATTATTCGACTCTAGCCTATCAGGAAATTTAATGGCCATATCTTCTTAGATTTATTTGAAAGTTAAAGTGGCCGAAGTAAAAGCCCCTGGATGATTAGAGACATAGTAAATAAGCTCTACATCATAGCCCGAGTCATTTGTAATAGTTATAGTACCTTCAGTAAATGCAGATTTTACTGATATGGCATAATCTTGTATAATATAGGTGAGAGGACCATAGACTTTAGGATAGGCGATAACATAATATTCATCTTCCTCACAGCTCACATCGGAAACTGTTAAGTCTATGTTTTCAGTCAATTCAGTATCGAGACTAGCCAAATCAGAAGCCTCCAACTGATTATGGTTTATTTTTCCATAATATTTTCTCCCTGTGAAAGTTACTGATGCTCCAGCTGTTTCTGAATCCCATAAGTCTGAGGCATCGATTATATCATTATTCTCTCCTAATGTATAACCGGTTCTCTTTGCCATGAGAGTAACATTGAAAGAAGCATTTGTACTAATTCTTGGGGAAGTGTACTCGTCAGACTCTACACCACTTTCAGTAAGAACGGTCCACTCAGAATCATCACTGAGTTTTTCCGGATTCTTATAGCCTAATTTTTCTACCCACCTATACGTTCCTACCCATTGACAAGTAAACCCAACTTCAAGAGTAATATCATTTTCATCACGATATCCAACTTTATAGCCTTCGATGTTATAGACTGACCATCGACCAGACACTTTAGGTTGGGTAAGTGATAAATTTCTTTCCCCTACATTATCGAGTTTCTGTTTGTCTTCTTTTGATAGTAGTCCGTTTTTATCTGGAGTAGCAATATCTGTAACCTTAACAAAGTCCTCAGGATTAAGAGAGGTATCGAACCATTGAGCATGTGTCCAAAGTCCTCTCTTTTTGAGTTCATTATCGGATACAAATACGATAGTTTCATAAGGAATCTTTTCATCATTCAGATCCTGTTGAAACTGTTCCCAACTTGAATATGACTTGAATACATCAGATTCGTCCGACCAAAGATCCCCAACAGTTACCTCATTGAGTTTTACTATCTTGCCATCACTATTCTTGGCCCAAACAGCTTCCTCACCTTTATACAAAGATAGCGCAATTTCACCAATGACTAGGTCGGCTGGTGATGGTACTCTACCTTTCTTAAGACTATTTTTGAGTACGATAGTCTGTGTTTCAATGGGCGGAGCTATACCAACTTTTTTACTCATCGCTATCTATTGTTCTTTGACATTTAGTACATGTCGGTGCTTGTATATTAGTTCTCCATTGTCCGTTTTGTCTGTAGTAGTTGGTTCTATCATAAGACTCATCATTAGGATAAACATCGCTTCTCCAAGATTCAAAGTCTCTCTGTGTTTGACCGACAGATCCACACTTACAGCAATCCTCGTCATATTCTTGAGCAAAGCATCCGGCATATTGGAGCTTAAGTCTTACTAGGAGAGCAGTCAATACATTAGCCCAGGCATAGACAAACCATTCCTGATTATAAGGTATTTCATGATCTGGAGTGCAATAGGTGTTTGGATCTATTCCTACTTCTATTGCCAGACTTAATGTTGCACCAGACAGTATTTGATCCGTTCCCCAGTCGAATATATCTTTAACTTCTTGAATTAAAAGACATATATCAGTTCCTTCTCCTACACAGATAAGGCGGCGGGAAAGGTATTCTAGTATATAGGTAACATATGGAGCTAATTCACATCTATCAGTGTTATAATCAATTTGGGAAACGCCTAGGATATTCTTCAGTGTATTTAAAGCTGTAGTATATCTTATGTATCCTTCTTGATTATTCCACTTCATAGATCAGTACTCCATTTAGTTGGATTCTAGATAATTTACCAGTTTCTTGAGATAGAATAAAGTAAAGTACATTCTCCTCATAGACACCTTGTTCTCCACAAACTACCTCAACACCTTTAAGAGTCATCGATTTCTGAACAGTCGAATCTACACTAAATACGAGACCTTGCTTATTATCATCATATTCAATGTTTATCCCATCGCCAGGAACCAACTCACTATTAGATACTGAGGTTCTGAAGAGAGTATCAATTCCATTTTCAATATTATTCAAGTTGGCAGCATTGACGGGAGTTTGATTATCTACCCATCTAGTTTTAAAGTATGTAGTCTTCATTTACCACTCTCCTCCGTCAAATATATTACCACTAGACCAATTGTTTTCATCCGTCCAGTGTTCAACCGCCAGATCATCTCCTACATAAACCATCTCAGACCATACACCATAGACGGAAAGAAATCTCATAGCCATACCAAGTTTACGTCTTGATTCTGGTACAAGATTCGCAGCCTGATAGATAGTGTATTGGGTGATGTAATCGTTTTGTTCTTCGTTAATGTTACAATAGTCTGTCAGATATGAATTAGCAGCATCCACGCACTTATTGACAGTATTATTGATTGCATTAATTTCTTTAGCCGACAATCCATCACCAGGATTTTTCTGCGGTACTCCTGTTTTATTAATAAGTTCCATAATTAACTAAGCTTAATAGCATCTAGTGTTATCTCCTCCTCAATCTGGTTTTCTTCTGGGATTTGAACCTTCTTTCTCGGTCTATCAATTTTTACGACAGGCCTAGACAAAGGTTTAGATCTAGAGGGTTTTGCTGACATTTGTGACGTACGTCTTACTATTTTAGACATCAGAACGTTCCTCCATTAATATTAGTTAACTTATCAATGTTAATATCCGTAATGTCATTCGTATCGGTTCTAATATCTTCAACATGAGCTCCAATGAATCGAATCTTTCTGTTAGAGATAATATTGCCATTCTGATCGACAATAGTAATACCACCTGATAGATCATCCAGGTACGAGGGCTTCTTATCTACTCCCATACCAACAATAGTAACACCACAATTGAAGGTACCACAAATAGGTTTAATTCTCTCAGTATTTTTCAATTCGACGATACTTAGATCTCTCCATGTAAATACCTTTCCTGGATATTCTTCCAACTCAACTACAGTGACAGTCTTTCCATCAGTTGCTATCCTAAAGTAAATATCTTTGATAGTCTTTGGTTCATCCGCATCTGCACATCTAAAAAAATTGGAAGTTGGCATAGAACGAACATAAACTTTCGCCCCAATCAATTGCCAGTATTCCCATAAGCCAGAGGGATTCTTTAAGACCTGGCACTTGCAATTTGAAGTCGTCATTTAATCTCTCCTTTAGCTAGTTTATCAACATAGTTATTCCAGTATGTGTCGGGATCAGATACAGAGAGCTTTTGATGACCTTTAACCCAGGCAAAATTAATTCTACCTTTTAGCTTCTGGTCCTTTATTTCCTTCTGTATTTCATAGTTGATCTTAGCTATGTAGGGTTCTTTAATTCTCCATTCCCCATTTAGCCATTTACTTACCCCAATATAATCAGCCTTCAACGTAATTATATCATCCTGGTCTATACTATCTTTAAAATACTGGAGGGCTTTAAGAACTGCTAAGAGCTCCATAGTCGGATTAGATACATAAGAAGTTTTTAGAGTTTTAATCAAGTAGTCTTCATTAATCTCCTCTGAAAACTGATCCAACCGACGCTTATTACTATCATCTATCAGTACACCACCAATACCGAGACGACCTGAACCAATCTTAGTCTTAAAATGACTCCCATCAGTATATATAACAAGGCTTCTCATGATAGTTCCTCCTTAATTTAAGATTTTCAATTTCATTTTATCTAGATTTTAAATATCGAATCTACACTAATAACAGTAATAGGTTCGAAGTCTTCTCCAAACTCTTCCTTACACCACTCCCTAAAATCAGCTGTCTTTATTTCACCAATCTTATATAGGACCGATAGAAATAACTGATACCTCCTAGCTGCATATGAAGATAAGAGATCAAGGAATAGCAGAATAATTTTTTCTATATTATCTGAGCTTTCGGTTACATTCTCACATAATACCCGATGACCAAACAGAGTATTGAAAGAGGAAAATACATCTAACCACTTCCAAGGTATCTCAATATAACTCCCGGAATGCAAGAAAATAACCTGAAGAGAAGAATAACTCAATCGACACAAAATGAACTCCTGGATAATATTATCTGTCAAGTTACGCTGTCTATCACCTGGGGAATAGGATAACTCCATAAATTCTTCAAATAATTCTTTAATCATAGCATATCGACAAAATTAATTAAAGCATTCCCAAACAATATCAGCGTGTTAGTGTCGTCAAAGATTATAAACTCAGACTTATCACAAATATGCTTATAGTCTAACTTCTTAAGAATATCAGATAAGTCCTCATGAAAGAAGAAAGTAATTGATAATAATGGCTTTCTCCTCTCTCCTTGTTGAGTAAATATGACAGAGAAGGGAGAGATATCTAACGCCAAGAGATAATCTGTGATCTTCTCCTGTATCTCAATTTCTCTGTATTTATAAGTCATCTCTTTATTTCTTCTACTGGCCCATCAAAATATCCAGTCAAGTCTATCATTTCACCTAGTACCTTCCTGTGACACTTCTCTGGATCTGTTACATAACCCATAAGAACAATGCCTTTGGCTCCCGTCGATGTTGCTAATGTCTCGAGTCTCTTCATTAAGCCATAGAAATTAACAGACGCCAAGCCAATAACATATTCCCTAATGTATGTATCAAAGTCAATGATTCCCCTCTTGTATCGCTGAAATAATTCTGTCCTAGGCGATAAATCTTTAATGTGGATGGGAGAACCTGACCACTTACTAATAATGGGAGAATTACTGATGTTTCTAATTATAAAAACAGGTAAAATATCCTCCTTGCTAAAATACTCAATATTCTCTTCACTAACGTAAGATGTGTAAACTTTTAAATTTGATTTCATTTTATTTATACAATCCAATTACTGATAACCTGAACGAGAAGAGAAATAATACCTCCAATCATCCCCCACCAAAGATCACCCCAATCCGGAGCATTATCCAATTTAGCTTCTTTAATAACTGAAAGAACTAATAGAACAGCAAAAACGATGCCACCAACTAAAGGACCAAACATCAATCCTAAAGAAACTAACCAACCAAAAACTGCACAATGAAGCAATTTGTCCTGATTAGCCTTTAACCATGCATCAATCTTTTCCCAAATCTTTTTCATGTCTTTAATTTGAATTTTATGACAGACTCACCTCTTAAAACGCCGAGTGGAACTGTTGAATGAGTCTTTTTTATCACCCAATCCCTTCCACTTCCTATTAGAGAATGAGCTATTGTTGTCCCAGGTCGACTTTCCAGAACCTGAATTAGATAAACCAAAACGACGACTGGAAAATTCAAAACCAGAGGGAGCACTATTTAAACGCTTAATGAGACCTACATTAGACTCAATTAAAGCTAACATTGTATGAGAGTCTAAGTGATATGAAATGTCTGGACAATGTAATATGTCTTCCTTCGATAAACCACTGGACACTAAGAATTCACTTAACTTGGTCATACTTTCACTTAATGACGTGGTCGCTAATAATGTATCACTACTCGGCTCATACACTTTATACAAACCACTCGATGCATCATAATTTATAACTACCTCAATCATTAGTGCGTAAAGTTAAGCAAACCTAAGATAACCGCTAAACTACCAGCTATTATCGTGTTCCTGTTCTTTCTACGTTTCTCCTTCTTTAACGACTTCTCTAAACTCGATGTCCTACTATTAACCTTCTCAATAATAGAATTCTTATTGTCAATGATAGCCTCAAGATCAGAACGTATAATAGAATCTTCACGTATCACCCCCTCATACTCCTTTACTACCTTCCTCTCAGACTCTAAATCATTAAACGCTATATTAATATCCTGAACCTGAACCGGACTAACCTCTACTAATGTGTCGAGAGTCAGTGTTGAAACTACTCGGCGTGGAAAAGTATCAGAGTCGGAGACATCAAGATTACCACGCAAAACAGCAACACTAGAATCGACACCTAAAGACCTTAGTTCCTTTGATGTCTTGTACTGTACTTCCCTGATTATCCTGACATTCTCTTTTAAACTGTCTATGACTTTGTCCTGCTCCTTAATAACCTCAACTAAAGAGTCATTCTGAGAGTGTTCGTAGATAGTGTCAACCCTCTCTTTAACCTCAGTACCCTTCCCAGAACTTCCAAACCACCAGCCTAGAAGTAAACCCAAAATAAGAAGGATACCAGAAACAATAATTAACTTTTTCATAATGTAAATCTCAAAAAGGAAAACTGAAGCTTACTCGCTAGAATTTAATCTAGTTTTCATCTTCAGTTTGATTTTAGTTTATTTACGACACGAAAATTCCTATCCTATACTCAATATCACCCTCCTTTTTGTAATTGACGTACTTATGGAAAATCCGATAATCATTCCCATCATCAATTTTCTGGATAAAGTGATTAGTCCAACCCGATACATTCAATTTCTGTAAAAGATCGGTGAGTCTGGATACTTTAAGAGATGTCCGCTTGAGAATCTCCATGTTCTTTTCGGCCGCTAAAATGGATTTGAGTTCCTCCAATTCTTTATTAGCTGCTTCTTCATCGAGTACAGAATCAGGATCATAGTCAGTAACAGGATATTGAGAGGGTTCTTTATCCCCAATCAATGTGTTAATGAATTGACCTGTTGCACCATCCTTAATCGACGAAATCTCAGCTAAAGAGGTCTCATATCCGTGCGCTGCTATTTGTTGTCTTACCTCTTCCATCGTTCTCTTAGATGTTGTGATACCAAGACTTACGAAAATACCGTAGGGCTTTATGATACTAACACCATCATGAGAATTTACATAGAAGGTCTTGTAAACCGGCTGATAAATTAAAGATACAAGATTATGTAATTTTTCTCGATTTATTTCTTTTTTCTCATTACCAGTATTACTATGTGAACCATTAATAACCGTCGTTATATCCATAGTTACTAAAGTTTTTCTGTTTAAAATATGTCCACTCTTGATTAGAAGTATAAGAGCCGTAATTGAATCCATACATAGTGTAGCCCTTCATTGTGCTCTCTATGCGATGCCATTCATTTAAGTTATCCTCAAAATCAGATATGAGAACTAATACGGCATTCTTATTGTAATTGTTCTTGAAATACTCCATACCAGCAGCCATATCAGTACCACCACCATAAGAGATATGTGGGACAGGCTTCTTTGGATCTAAGTCACGAAGATGTTCTCCTAACCTAGTATTCCAAGAGATTACATCATACTTCAAGTTTCTATTTATCTTATAAAGACTGACAGCAATAGACTTAAGACACCTATCTACCAGCTCAGTATTCATTGAACCGGAGATATCAATCAAAAATACTATCTTAATGTCATTCTTAAAGTTCAGTTTTGATTTTGACATTGGCACTACTACATTTCGTGGGATTATGCCTTTATTCCAGGCTTTCATCATATCTATATCATCCGTCATCTTCACTACTCTGTGCTTAACATGCTTCATTACTTCTCTTAATGCCATGTCAACCTCATCTACCATAGGATCTACTTCACGAACTCCATCGGAAGTACCAGATTTAGAGCAACCTACACCGCCACCAGCACGGATTTGGCCTGCTTCTCTCTTCTTATCTGCTTCATCACGAGAGTTCGAACCATGATCTTTCTTCAGGTCATCGTCACCACTACCCGCTCTAGACTTTTGATCAGAATAGTCACTTCTGCCTTCTTTTTGAGCATCACCTTGACCTTTAGCCTGACCAGTAGTGTGATTTCCTCCAAGCATACCACTTCGACGCATAAGATCAGACAAGCCACTCATTCCACTACCACCTTGGCCTTGACTTCTATCCAAACCACTAGCAGCATCACGTAAAGCTTGCTGATATCCGTCCTGATAATCTTGCATAGCCTGATTTTGAGCAGACTGACCTTGACCTGAACCAGAACCTGAGCCCTGACCTTGTCCTTGACCTCCGTTCTGTCCCTGGTTTCGCATTTGTTGAGCAGCATTTAAGCCGTCCTGAAAACCCTGATCATACTGAGAGGAACCAGATCCTTGTTGAGAACCTTGACCGGGTTGACCTTGAGACTGAGAATCTTGACCCTGTCCTTGTCCCTGTCCCTGAGCCTGGCCTTGTCCACCCTGACCCTGAGATGAAGAACCTTGAGCTTGACCTTGTCCTGGATTTACTTGTCCTGAACCTGAGCCCTGCATCTGTTGTTGAGAACCTTGATCTTGACCCTGACTCTCATCTCCTCCTTGATCTTGAGACTGAGAATCCTGACCTTGACCGGGTTGACCTTGAGATGATGGGTCCTGTCCTTGCTGTCCTTGATCTTGACCCTGACCTTGATTTTGCTGGAGACCTTGTGATAAGCCATCTGCAAAACCACGAGCATAATCTGGATCAATCTGTCCTTGTCCCTGTCCTTGATTCTGATTTTGACCCTGACCGGACTGAGACTGACCTGAATTCTTACCTACCTGACCATTTCGAAGATCTTGCATAGCCTGCTGATAACCTTGTTGATATGCCGCAGACTGCTTTGATAAGCCATTCTGATTTAAGGCTCTCTGAATATCTTCTTGAGTGATTTTACTAGTATCTCCATTCTGACCCATATCAATCGACACAAGCATCTTTATAAATTGATCCAAGTGCTTGAAAATCAAAATGAAATACTCAGCGTAGGTCTTATCGTTTGGGAAAGGAATCGGATTGCCCATCGTGTCCATACCAAGATTATAACGCTCGGGGATGATGAACTTAATCTTCGTTTCCTTCTTCATTTTATCGAGGAGCTCACGATACTTCTCCTTCTCTGACTCCGATATAGAGTTTTTGATGAGGTACTCGAGCAACTCTTCTTCAGTCTTTGGGAATAATGAAGTGATATCAACCTCCATTTCCTCCATGTCCTCCTTCGATAAGACACTAGAATTAACTTCCATGTCCATAGCGATATTGTGAATGGAGTGATTCATTTCTGGGTCATCTATAATACGCTCAATTAAGGACTCACCAAAATCTATTCCGCAAGACTCATTAATCTGACGTATTAATTCACCTCTATTATCCCGAATCACATTACAGGCCGCTACATCGAGTTCCTCATATATTCCATCTAAGTGACCAAGATATATGTGGCCGTATTCATGCATCATTACTCTAAAATCAGTACGTTCAATACCAGTCTTAGAGCAACATATTTTATAGACTGCCTTACCTGTCGCCTCGTTGATATTCTTGTAACAATAACCTAAAGCGGAATTATTACCGTCATATGGCTTGTCAACATTAACGACTAAAAGATTACCTACTCTATTATAAGCGCTGTCTACAAATTGTTTAATATTCAGTAAATCACTTCTTGATCTCTTCGACATTGTCTTCAATATCTTTTAAGTTCAAACTCTTCGTCTCAGGTATCAATCCAGTAAAGGTTGAATCATTCCTCAGTGCTACCTTTCTCAGTGCACGAAGCTTATATCCAAACTTCTTGATGTTATTAGAAGTGTCCTGTAATCCAACAATGACATCTTCACTATAACCCAACCCTTCCTTCGAAACTAACTTATAGAGACCAAGCTGGAAATCAACAATCGTATTCCAAGTCACTACTAAGTTAGCAAGATCCTCTGCCGAAAGATCAGCTGTCGATTTAATGTCTTTCAACAATACAGAGGAAGTGTTTACTAAGATATTACAAAGATTAGTAATAAGATCTGGTGCTAACGGACGCTCAATCATGGAAATCTCTGGATCTCTCGTCATCTCGGAAATCTTGTTAATGATTACCTGCATGTCTGGAGAACTAAATACCTTCTTCTCCTTATCCTTCGACTTCTCATCCTTCAATATGTCAACGAAGAACTTTTCATACTCAGGCAACTTATTATTCTTCAACTTCTCAATATCATTCGCTACCGCCTGAAGAAATGTGAAATATTCTCCACCAACCTTAACCTTCTCGATCTGACCATTCTTCTTGTTCCTTCTCAGGCCTACACCAATCAAACCATCAAGAAGAGATCTAAATACTTCACTCCCCAAACCCGCCTTACCAAAACACTGATAAGCGGAAAAAGCAATCCGAGAAGCATAATACAAAGTTCGTGGGGTAACAAAACCATACACCTTTCCATCTGTGTCCTCGGTGTCTTCATAAATAGACTCAAGCTCCGTCTCATTTATGTTAATAGCATTTGCACTACCACGATCAACCAATAAAGAGGTCTCATCAGCAATACCATTCTCGATAAGCTCATAAATCCTGTTCTTCCTCTCTTCTGGTATGTCAACTTCCTGGGCATCAATCGACTCCAATAACTTCCTTAACTCAGCATCAAAGTCAATCATCTTACCCATCATAGCACCCGAATGATGACACAAGAAAGCACTTAAATCACCCTTCTCGTACTGAAGATTATATATCACAAATCGATTCATGGTTGGTGGCATAAGACCAGATAAATCACGACTCAGGTTTGACATATAATTACCAGCCGAAATGATTAATGTGCTATCAGGTATTTTCTCATCATTACATTTTCGTTCAAATATCAAATGCAACAAGGCACTCTGAACTCGAGCAGACGCAGTTGTCAACTCATCAAGGAATAATATACACTCCTTACCAGCAGCCTCAGCATCAAGCAACTTCTGATACCAAATCGGACGACAATGAACAGTAGCCGGAGTGTCACCTGCCTTAATACCAGCCGGAACAGTCGGATAACCAATGATCTCCTCATGAGTCGTTGAATTAGATCGCAACTGAATCAACTCTCGACCGGTAATATCAGCATACATCTGAACCGTCGTACTCTTCGCCATGCCCGGATTAGATAAAATCAACAGGGGCTGCTTCGCCTTGTCACAGATCTTGATTGCACTAAATAATCTTGCATTCAGACCATTTGAACCAAAAATACTTTTAGCCATTCTTAACTAAATTTTTAAAATTTTGAAATTTGTTTTTTAAAAGTTGATAAATTTTACAATTTGTCACATATAAAGAATTGAACCCCTCACTTTCGCGTTTCGTTTATTTCAAGTCTATTCCTTATAAGTGATTAAATAAATAGACAAATGATAAATACAATTACAAAAGGAATTAATATTTATCCTGATCTAGAAAATAATGATGTACTGGATAAACTGGAAAAACTGAAGGAAAACTATGACCTGGAAGTAGAATTCGTGTTTGAAGATGGATTACTCTTTACATATGATACCGAAAAATATGATATAAAATACTTTCCAGGCGATATAGCTTTCGTAAGTAAAAACGATAATTCTAATATTGTGGCAGTGGAATTTCTCCTTGATGCCGTGGATATCGATGTCCTTGTAAATTTTGATCAACTTAAAACTAAAATATCTATCCCACTATTAGATGGCCTAGATTTATTTCAAAACTTATGAAACCAATAGACTGCAAGAACTTTCAAGAACTAATACAACTCTGCAGAAAAAAAGATAAAATAACTTTCTCAGATCCAGAATTAGAGTTTAGCTATGTCCAAAATTCTTCTATCAATAAAGAAGATCCAGAAATATTGGAGGAACTATATCAGGCTATCTATGATTGGTGTAAATTTAACTTTTCTTCACCAGACGTAAGAAAGATAAAACCATTCGCACATCTCTTATCGTTCTGGAGAAATACTAGCCATTATAGTGGTGGAACCTATGTCTACCCAACACAACAGACTAGAACATTTGATTTCTATACCTATCAATGGAAAAGCTATAAGGGAAACTTCTTGAGACATAATAATCATTATAACACCATATATAATACAGATGTGACTAGGACAACAAACCCACTCTTTATGATTATACTGATGAATATATTAGATGAGGAACTCGGATATTTCCCTAACCCTGAAAATATACTCAAAAACTTTAATCCCAACGATATTAGCTTGGAAGGACTCGATAGAATAACTAAAACCTTCTTCGATAAAATACAAGAACTATTCAATAATTCTCCCCTCTATGGCTTCTATATTAAACAAGATCTGAGCAAACAGCCTTATGCAAAATACTATATTAGGAAACTAAAATCTATAGCAGCCTACTTTGACATAGAAGATTATTCCCTCTGCCTGTCCCCTTATCAATACTGTAGCGCTGGGATGTTTAGGGAAATGAAATTAATTGTCTTCGACCCAAAAGATAAGAAAACTAAAACAATTCAAGACGGACATATGTATGATGTTAATGGTTGGAGACTTTTCTATAGTGAAGAGGAAGTGAATGAGGCTCTCGAAGTAATACAACAAAGGGTAATGTGGAAAAAAGAAATAGAAATTAACAACAACAAAAAATCTATTCAAGAAGTCAACAAAACCCTAAAACAACTTAAAAAGAAAAAGGAAATACTGGAACAGGAATTAATTAACCTAGAAGATATTAACAAAACAATATTCAACAATGGAAAAATTATTAGATCTTAGTGAAATTGGATTAGTACCAGCACCACTCAATTCTGGCTACCTCCCCGGCAACTATAACTTCTTAATACAGGAACCGAAGGATAGAACTTTTTCACTCCCCGTATTTACCTCACCTATGCCGGCGGTCGTGGATGAAAATAACTGGAAAATCTATGAAACAAATGGAATAAGACCAGTAATACCAAGAACTTCACCACTCAAAACTAGAATCGAAGCATCTAAACTAGTCTTCGCCGCTTTCTCTATCTCTGAAGTAATCGAAAACTTTATCTCATGCCAACAAACTTTTAATAACTGCCTGAGAATATGTATCGATTGCGGAAACGGTGCGGACCTGGAAATATTTAAAGTAGTAGCAGAATTACACAGAATCTATGGGAAACCTAGAGTAATTATCATGGCTGGAAATATAGGAACACCAGACACCTATATCCAATACTGTAGATCCGAAATTGACTACGTTAGACTCGGACTGAATAATGGATCCCTGGTAAATGAAAATAAATATGGATTCTACTACCCGACAGCCTCACTAATACGAGATACCAAAACTAAACAAAATACTAACTGCAGCGGATTCCCTATGAAAACTAAAATAATAGTCGACGGCGGAATTGAATCATGCGCAGATATACTTAAATGTATAGCACTCGGAGCAGATGCAGTTATGATAGGACGAAAATTTGCTGAACTACTAGACGCCGCCGGACCACTCTTCGTTAAAGCTAATGGGAAATTTGAACCCTATGATGAAAATATGAAAGAGGTTAAAGAGGTCTACCGAAAATATGAAGGCAATACTATACCACAAATCCGATCAAGACAAGATGGATATGATAATGTACACGACTGGCTGAAACAAAAAACAGGACGATTTAAAGACTCTACCGCTGAATGGGTTAGAATCAAAAAGGACCTGAAAACTTGGATGGCCGAAATGTATGATGCCTTTTCTTACGGATTTATGATGGCTAACGCTCAAAATTGGGATATGTTTCAGAAAAATATAAGGTGGAACATAATCTAAAAGAAAACACAAGGGAATATCTAACATAAGACGTTCCCTTTATTTTTTTTTTCTGTGGAGTCTGTATTGAATAAAAAAAAATTAAAATGTGAAAAACCACTTAATCAGGGGTATTTGCTAAAATTAAATTAGGAGAATTAAATTCTTCTTCTACAAAGTTTGTGTGTAAAAAAAGTACGTAAAAAGACAAAAGTCACTTTATCGGGGGTTTTTACCAAATTTTTACACATAGTTTTTACGACATAGGCGGAAGCTCTCCCGGCCTCGCCAAGCTCAGCCTCAACCTAAAGATAAAGTAGAAGTAGAATAAAGTTAAACCATTAATTAGATTAAATGATAAAATAATACTTCACCTACCAATCCAACCCTCCACTCCGGCCTCAGTCCCTTCAGCCTCCATTACGCCTAGGTGAAGTATAAATTAAAGCATAGAGAAGAGGGGGCCTAGCCCAACCTTCCATTCCGTATTTTTCGTCATTTCATTCCTCAAAATCCTTCATTTCACCACCCTCTTCTCTCGCCTTCGGCGGAAACTGAGATAAGATTCCCAATAGGCCTTTAGGGATATAATCCTTCTATTCCAGCGCCGCAGGCAAGATAAGGAGGGTAGGCAAAAGTTACTTATCGAGCCCCATGGCGAGATTAACTTTTGGGTTTGGCATGGAACCCTCCTTAGAT